>CAEZWL010000006.1_pt1 | contig 47308 bp, 50 predicted proteins | sample 7264991 | NCBI WGS metagenome assembly CAEZWL01 (sample SAMEA6813881, study PRJEB35770) | uncultured Candidatus Planktophila sp. | biome: Freshwater; feature: Freshwater reservoir; material: water | place: Czech Republic | collected 2015-11-04 | depth 0.5m m | reverse complement strand
CGAAGACGATCTTCAAGAGTTGTTAATTGTTTTGGCGGACGATCTGAAGAGATAACAATCTGTTTGTTGGCGTTATACAAAGTATTAAATGTATGGAAGAACTCTTCCTGTGTCCGTTCTTTATTTTCTAAAAACTGGATGTCATCGACAAGAAGAATATCTAGGTCGCGGTAGCGGCGTTGAAAAGCAGATGCTTTATCGTCACGAATCGAGTTAATAAAGTCATTGGTGAACTCTTCAGATGAAACATAACGCACGCGAACATTGCCATAAAGCTCTTTTGCATAAGCTCCAATAGCGTGTAAAAGGTGGGTTTTACCCAATCCGGAATCACCGTAGATAAATAACGGGTTATAAGCCTTAGCAGGTGCTTCAGCGACAGCCACTGCAGCGGCGTGGGCAAAACGGTTAGAGGCTCCAATAACAAAAGTTTCAAAAATATAGCGAGGGTTAAGTTGAGATGGCTCTTCGTTCTTGATTGAACCAATAGCATCGCGTCCCAAAGTTTTACTTGGTGCAGGTGTGCTCTCGACAACAATCGTTGGAGCGGGAAGATCTGCAAGTTCGATATTTTCATCAATCATTACCGCGATATTGGTCTTATCTCCGAGCTCGCGAGTGAGAACTTCGTTAACAACAATACGAAGTCGTGACTCCAAAACATCTTTTGCAAATGCGTTAGGGGCTGCGACGAGGAAACTCGTGCCATCTTCGCTCTGGATTAACCCGAGGACCTTGGTCATCATCAAAAACGCGCGATGTTGGGGCTCACCGATTGAGACATGTTCGATTACTCGCTCCCAGAGGGCGCTCAATTCCACATCTACAACAGCCATGTAAGCCCCCTGATCACTTAAAAAAACACCTAAAAACACACTACGCGGTTATCCACAAAGTTATCCACAGGCTGTGGTCTAAAGTAGGGGTTGAGCCCTGCAAAATCCCGAATTCGGCGGATAGCCTGTGGAGAAGTCGAAAAGTAGAGCTCTTTTGGGAAAAGCGCAAGTAGTTATCCACAAGCTCTCACCCCTTGGACCAACCAGCGTAGAGCAAGGGGCGAGTTTGACCCTTAGGCGGTGCGCCCTCTACCGTTACCCCGTTGCTTCCCCCGCATTTATGAATCCAGGCTCACCAGAGCCTGATACGACAGAGATTTGTTTTACTTTATTAAAGGAGTTCGACCTCATGACAAAGCGTACTTACCAACCAAATACACGCCGTCGCGCCAAGAAGCATGGATTCCGTGCTCGTATGGCTACTCGTGCAGGTCGCGCCATCCTCGGTGCCCGCCGCGCTAAGGGTCGCTCACGTCTTTCAGCGTAACCGCTAAAACACGGAGCTAAAGAGTGCTTCCAAAGAACGCACGCCTTACTGCAAGCGAAGATTTTGCTCTCACAACAAAGAGCGGCTCTCGCCTTACTACAGAGAACCTCGTTGGATATCTTTACATTAAACCTGCCACAAATAATTCAGAACCAAGTGGTGCGCGCTCAGGACTCATCGTCAATAAATCTGTCGGTGGGTCTGTCAAACGCCATCGCATCGCTCGACAAATTCGCCACGATATTGCACCCCTGGCTACACAGCTCCCAACCAACTCACTTTTAGTTATTCGAGTACTGCGCCAAACACCATCTTTTTCAACAGAGGTCAACACTTTGATTACCGGATTAGTTGCCCGTACCGCACAAGTGAAGGCTCGATCATGAGAATACTTCTTGCCCCATTAACCCTGCTCATTACTTTTTACCAAAAATTTATCTCACCAGCGTTTGCACCTCGCTGTAAGTACTACCCATCATGTTCAAGTTATGCACTTACTGCAATCAAAACATATGGGATCAAAGGTGTTGGAATGGCAGCCTGGAGAGTATTGCGTTGTAACCCATGGTCCCACGGTGGGGTTGATTACGTTAAAGAGAAAAGCAAACCAGTCGAAAAAAGCAATGTAGAACAATCACTTGAGAGCATAAAGGCGGCAGCGTAACTATGGGCTTTATTCTTAATCCTCTATACAACCTTGTATCAGGAATCATTGTTTTATTTCATAACCTTCTTTCTCCACTTCTAGGAGAAAATAGTGGTGTTACATGGTCTCTATCCATCATGGGGCTTGTAGTAGTTATCCGTATTGTTCTCATCCCACTCTTTGTGAAGCAGATTAAAAGTCAGCGCGCACTCACCGCTCTTCAACCACATATGAAAGAGATTCAAAAGAAGTATAAAGATGATCGCCAGAAGCAATCTGAAGAGATGATGAAGCTCTACAAGGAACATAAAACCAACCCATTAGCTTCATGTTTTCCAATTCTTGCCCAAGCACCTATCTTCTTCGCACTCTTTACAGTGCTCAACGGAATCGCAGCAAAGACACCTGAAGGTGTAGCTGCACCAATTGCTCGTGGATACCTCAAAGGTGACTATCTTGAGAGCGCAGCGCAAGCAGAATTCTTCGGCGCTAAAATTTCCGAGACATTTCTTGGTAGCGATGACATTAAAGTTAAATTAGTAACCGTTCTGCTTATTTTTGTTATGTCAGCAACAACATTTACAACCCAGCGTCAATTGATGACAAAGGGAATGCCAAAGATGGATTCAAGTAACAATATGATGTTGCAGCAGCAGAAAATCATGTTGTATTTATTCCCAGTAATTTTTGCAGTTTCTGGTGTGAACTTTCCTGTCGGAGTTTTGATCTATTGGTCGACAACAAACTTCTGGACATGGGGACAGCAGTACTACGTCATTAAGCGCAACCCAACGCCAGGCTCTCCAGCCTTTGAAGAGCTGGAGCGCAAAAAGGCGAAGAAGAAGGGTGAAGCCCTACCCACTGACGGCGTTGAAGGAAGCACGATCGAGGGGGAGAACCCTGGCGCTGAAGAGGTTAAAGGTCAGCGAAACCAACCTAAGAAGAAGAAAAAGAAGAAGAAGCCTTAATTCGGGCATTTACCACCAATAGCATTAAATCTCATTAAAAGGGATTAATTAACCAAGGAGAGTCTAATGACAGAGGAAAATACAGTTCTAGAAGACGTAGTCGAAGAGAAAGCGCCAAAGGCTCCAAAGAGCGCGGCGAAGCTCGAAGAAGAGGGCGATATTGCCGCTGATTACCTCGAGGCACTTCTTGATATCGCAGATCTTGATGGCGATATCGATATTGATGTCGAAAACGACCGCGCCTCACTCGCTATCGTCGGTGGCAAGCTCCGCCACCTTGTTGGCCAGGAAGGCGAAGTTCTCGACTCTATTCAAGAGCTCACCCGCCTTGCTGTGCAGACGGCGACAGGGGACCGCAGCCGATTAATGCTCGATATTGAAGGTTTCCGCGCCAATCGCCGGAGCGAATTGACCGCCTTGGCGAAAGAGAAGGCGAAAGAGGTCACCAGCACAGGTAACTCAGTCACCCTTGAGCCAATGAACGCCTTTGAGCGCAAGATCATCCACGACACAATTCAAGATCTGGGCCTCACCAGCGAATCAGATGGTGAAGACCCACGTCGTTTCGTCGTCATCTATCCAGCATAGGTAGACCATGTCCGGTAGTGATGTTTCCCGTGAAACACTCATTGAGCGCTACTTTCCAGAGCGCCTTGAAGAGATCGCTGCCTACACCCATTTTCTAACAACGGCGGGAATCGAGCGTGGTCTGATCGGCCCCCGCGAAGGCGAGCGGATCTGGGAGCGCCATATCTTCAACTGCCTCCCCGTCACCCAACTCCTTCCACAAGGGGCATCTCTCTTTGATATCGGCTCAGGGGCTGGTCTGCCTGGAATTGTCATCGCGCTGGCGCGACCAGATCTCAAAGTTACCCTTATTGAACCCCTTGAACGTAGAGTCGCCTTTCTGAATGAGGCTGTTGAGGGCCTTGATATCGAGGTTATTCGCGGAAGAGCCCAAGATGTGAAGAAATCTGCCGACTTTGTCACCGCTCGCGCGGTGGCACCTCTTGAGAAGTTGAAGAAGATGAGCTGGCATATGGTCAAAACCGGGGGAAGTCTCTTAGCGATGAAGGGCGAAGGCGCCTCGGCTGAGATGGAAGGGGTCAAGGGAGCGACCCTTCACGAAATCACTTTAGAGGGAATTGGGCTTGGGCGTATCGTCGCCATTAAAAAGGGTGCTTAGATAAGGCTATGAGCCAGGGCAACGATGATTCACGTGAAACATCAACACCCTCTGTAGTTGGAGTCAGGCGGCTAAAAGAGGCGATGGCTAAGCCAGCCTCAACCCGAATCTTCACCGTCGCTAATCAGAAAGGTGGGGTCGGCAAAACGACCACCACAGTCAATATTGCAGCCGCTCTCTCTATGGGAGGACTTCGCACCCTTGTGATCGATTTAGATCCACAAGGCAATGCCAGCACAGCCCTTGGTGTTCCGCACCGTGATAACGCAGGAATCTATGAAGTTTTGATGGGAACTCACGAGATCTCATCCGTTGTACAAAAAGTTGCAGGCTTTCCTTCACTTGATTGCATCTCTTCAAATACATCTCTGGCGAATGCGGAGATTAATTTAGTTTCAATGGTTGCACGCGAACTGCAATTAAAAGAAGCGCTAGAGACGCTGAGTGCAAATTACGATTACATTTTTATCGATTGCCCACCATCACTTGGACTTCTTACCGTCAACGCCTTTGCTGCAGCAAAAGAGTTACTCATTCCTATTCAAGCCGAGTACTACGCGCTAGAAGGTTTATCACAACTCCTTGAAACATTCGCAGTTGTTAAGAAACGATTGAACCCATCACTGAATCTCTCAACAATTCTTCTGACAATGTTTGATGGACGCACACGTCTTGCAAACGATGTTGCCGCCAACGTCAGAGCACATTTCCCAAATGAACTTATTGATATTCCAATTCCACGTGCTGTGCGCGTCTCTGAAGCACCTTCATATAATCAAACTGTAATGACATATGACCCATTATCACCAGGTGCTATTGCATATATGCAGGTCGCTCGAGAAATTGCAGAACGTGGCAAAGCAAAAGGTGTAACAGATTTTGATTCAAATGTTGTCAGTATTAATTACAAGAAAGATGGAGAGATCGCATGAGTGCAAAACGCGGCGGGCTCGGCACAAATTTAGATTCACTTATTCCAACATCGCTCACTGTTGGTACAACAGAAGTTGCGCAACAGAATGAAGTACCGATTTCATCAATCTCACCCAATCCTCGCCAACCCCGAACACACTTTGATGAAGAAGCGCTCAATGAATTAATCGCATCGATTAAAGAGATTGGAATTCTGCAACCTCCAGTTGTGAGAAAAGTTTCTGAAGGGCGCTATGAACTCATTATGGGAGAGCGCAGATTCCGAGCCGCTAAAGCTGCAGGGCTTACAACAATTCCTGTCATTATTCGGCAAACCCCAGATAATGAATTACTTCGCGAAGCTCTGATTGAAAATATTCATAGAAGCCAACTCAACCCATTAGAAGAAGCTGCTGCTTACGCTGGCTTACTTGATGATTTTGGTTGCACCCATGATGAGTTAGCGACAAAACTTGGACGCTCACGTCCACTCATCTCAAACATGCTCCGCCTACTTAATTTGCCAGCATCAGTGCAGCGCAAAGTTGCAGCAGGTGTCATCTCAGCAGGACACGCACGCGCACTTCTTGGTTTGAGCGATGAGAAAGAGATCGAAAAACTCGCGAACCGCATTGTCGCTGAGGGGCTAAGTGTTCGCGCAACAGAAGAAACTGTCGCAACCGCTAACCCAGTGAAAAAGAGCGGAAAACCAAAGAGTCGAGTCGGCACTTCAGGGACAGCGCTAGCAAGCGCTGAATTATTAAGTGATTATCTTGATACTCGCGTCAGCATCGAGCAAGGTAAGGGCAAAGGAAAGATCACCATTGAATTCGCTGGAAGTGAAGATCTCCAGCGCATCGTGGATTTAATTGAGGGCTGAGCCTCGACGATTCATCTCTTGATGTACGACATGGCCTAACGCCTTCACACCTTCACGGATTCTCTCTGGTGTTGGGTGGCAATATGAAAGACGCATTGACCACGAACCAAACCCGTCAGCGTAGAAGGCGGTTCCAGGAACATAGGCAACTTTTGCAACGATCGCCTTAGGCATCATCGCCTTGGTATCAATTTCAGGCGGCAGATTTACCCAGACATAGAAACCACCACCAGGTTTGGTCCATGTCGCTTCTTTAGGGAAATACTCATCAAGTGATTCCAACATCGCATCACGTCGCACCTTATAAACCTCACAGAAGCTAGCAATTTGATCTCGCCAAGGCTGATGAGTGAGGTAATTAGCAATTGTTAATTGAGTGAAGTTAGAAGGACATAAAATTGATGATTCAGAGGCGATCACTAATTTATCTTTGAGTGATTGCGGCACCAACGCCCAGCCAATGCGCAACCCTGATGCGATTGTCTTTGAAAATGAACCTAAGTAGATGACATTTTCTGAATCTTCTGCACGCATCGCATTAGGTGAGGGACGATCAAAACCAAGGAGCCCATATGGGTTATCTTCAACGACGAAAATTCCTTCTTCTCGACAGATTGCGAGAATTTCAGTACGCCGATCGGCAGGGAGTAATACGCCCGTAGGATTTTGGTAATTTGGAATCAAATAGAGAAACTTAATTTTCCGCCCTGCCACACGAGTCACGGTGATCGCTTCTCGAAGTGATTGCGGAACCAACCCATCCTGATCCATCTCAACATGGACTACTGAGGCCTGGTACTGGCGAAAGGTGCCGAGCGCGCCAACATATGAAGGAGCCTCAACTAAAACAACATCACCTGGATCAATGAAAATTCGAGAGATGAGATCTAACGCTTGCTGTGATCCGGTGGTAACAACAATGTCATCAGCATTGGCACGAATTCCTTCGAGCGCCATCACATCGCAGATTAATTCACGAAGTTTTGGGTGCCCCTGACCACTTCCATATTGGAGCGCTTCAGCGCCATTAGTGAGAATAAGTTCATTTACGACACTTGCCATCATATCCATCGGTAGCGCAGAGAGATTTGGCATTCCGCCAGCTAACGAGACAATTTCAGGACGCGATGCAACAGCAAAGAGAGATCGAATTTCACTAGGAAGCATCTGTGAAGCGCGAGCGGCAAAGCGCTCCTCTAGCTTCTGTGGCGCCCCTGTATGAAAACGCGTATTGATCTCAGACATAGGGAGAAGTGTCGCATATCAAGGCAACTACTGGGTGAGCTATTTTCTCTTAAAAACCCGCACGACGAATACCTGCGCTACGTAGATCTGAGAGTCGCAGCGTTCCAGTTTTTGCATCATCTTCGGCGGCAAGATAGAGGCGCTGGATAGCAATAATGAATGCTTCGGCTAGAGCATCACGAAATTCAGGAGATGCTAAATTTTTGGCATCATGCGGGTTGCTTAAATACCCACAATCAACACGGACTGACGGTGCCTGGGTGAGGCGTAAAAGATCCCATGTTTTGGCATGTGTTCTGCAATTAAGAAGACTGGTGCGCGCTGAAATTTCGCGTTGCAATAAAGATGCAAATCTCTCACCAACAACAGAGTGCACACCATGCGCGTCACTACCGTAGAAATAGGTTGCTACACCTTGGGCTAATGGGTTTTGATTATGGTCGGTATGTAATGAGATAAAGAGATCTGTTGGGTTTGCATTAGCAAACGAGATTCGCTCACTTTCATCAGGAGAATTGTGTGCACCGCGCGTAAGAAAAACACTTGCGCCAAGGGCTAAGAGTCGTCCTTCAATGCGCACAGCAATGTCGTAGACAATTTCATCTTCACCAGGATTACTGCCCGGATCTAAAACAATTACTTTATTTGCTAACGCGGGTCCGCGAGTGCGAACTGCAGCACTTTCACGGAGTTGAGCAGGTGCGCCCCCAGAGACAATTTTTGTAAGACGAATAAGACCAATGATTGTCTCGGGTCCGCAACGGCCATCAACTTTTGCTCCCACCGACTTTTGAAATTCCTTGATCGCTTTTTCAGTGCGCGGGCCATACATTCCATCAACGCGTCCACAATCAAAACCCATCTCAGTTAGCCGTGATTGCAATGCGGCGACATCATCTCCATGCATTAAAGAAGAACTCTGCAGATAGAGGGAACGATCGCCTAGTTTCCACCGCGCATCTTCAAGAGCGCGCTCTGTAGCCACATCAAGAAGACCGGTTACATTTAATCCGCGCTCTTGCTGAAAAGAACGAATCTGATCAGGTGTGAGCGGTGGGTGCATTATCTAAAGATCTTACTATTTAGATAAATGCTTCAAGCTCTTTAAGAAGAGCTGGCTTTGGCTTTGCGCCGATGATTGTCTTTACAACTTCGCCATTTACATAGACATTTAACATCGGAATCGATGTAACTCCATATTTAATAGCAATTGCTGACTCTTCATCAGTGTTGAGCTTTACAATCTTTAACTTATCGCCATATTCATTCGAGATATCTTCAAGAATTGGCCCAATTGCGCGGCATGGTCCACACCATTCAGCCCAGAAATCTACAAGTACAGGAGTACTGCTCTTGAGGACTACCTCATCGAAATTTGCTGTAGTTACTTTGCTTGTTGCCATTGAATTACTCCTGTTTTATTTTTTGTGAATGGAAAACCTATACGACCTAGATTACTAGTGAGAGAGGAATTTTTCAGCGTCTAGCGCTGCCTGGCAGCCTGAGCCTGCCGCGGTGATCGCTTGGCGATACGTATGATCAACAAGATCACCACACGCAAAGACACCAGAGAGATTAGTTCTCGTGGATCGGCCTTCGACCTTAACGTAACCCTCGTTATCACAATCGATCTGTCCCACAATAAGTTCGCTGCGAGGAATATGTCCGATAGCAACAAAGAGTCCGGTGAAATCGCGCTGTGAAAGCTCACCCGTGACAGTGTTCTTGAGAGCAAGCGCTTCAACTTTATTCTCACCCAAAATATCAACAACCTCTGTATTCCAGAGCATTTCGATCTTTGGATTGTTAAGTGCGCGCTCTGCCATGATCTTTGATGCGCGCAATGAGTCGCGACGATGAATCAGAACGACCTTGCTTGCAAATTTTGTTAAGAATGTTGCTTCCTCGACTGCAGAATCGCCACCACCAACAACGGCAATAGTCTGATCTCTAAAGAAGAATCCGTCACAGGTGGCACACCACGAAACTCCACGACCTGAAAGACGATCTTCATTTGCTAATCCAATATGGCGATAAGCAGAACCAGTTGCAAGAATTACTGCGCGCGCTTGAACAACATTCCCACTTCCATCTTTTACAGTCTTTATTTCTCCCGTGAGATCCATTTCAACAACATCATCAGTGATGAGCTCTGTTCCAAAGCGAGCCGCTTGTTTGCGCATACTCTCCATGAGTTCAGGACCCATAACTCCATCGACAAAACCAGGGAAATTTTCAACCTCAGTTGTTGTCATCAGCGCTCCACCTGCTGTGACTGAACCTTCATAAAGGACTGGATTCAATTGTGCTCGCGCGGCGTAGATAGCGGCGGTATATCCAGCTGGGCCAGAGCCAACAATGACAAGATCACGAATCATGGCTTCAGAGTACACACCTAGGAGTCGTTTTTTCTCTTCTTCAAAAGCCCTCGTCCAAACTCGGCGAGAGTTGCAATCTCTGCAATCTTGAAGAGTTTTGCAAAGAGAAGGTAGAGCGCTCCGCTCGCAGCCAAGATAAAGCAGAGGCGAGCAGTTCGCAGAAGGACAGAAGAATTCGCGCTCTCCCATTCAAGAAAAAACATGAGAAGAAAGAGAGGTGCCATTGCCAAGAAAGATGCGGCGAAGAGTTTTGCGTGATGACCAGCAAAGGTCGCGACAGCAAGTTTACCAATATGTTTTTTAAGTAAACTCAAGGTAATGAATAGGCCAACAATGTAACTCACAGAGAAGGCCAATCCTAAACCAATTGTTACTTGTTGACTTTTGAGTGTGTATAAAAATAGATACGATAAAGCAACAGAGATAATGTTGATTATCAAAATCGAAACGACTTGCGTTCGGGTGTCTTCAAATGCATTAAAACCACGGATAAGAATGAGATTAATTGAGAATGCGACAAGTCCAAGACTGAGCGCTGATAGCACTTGTCCGATATAGCGAGAGTCATCGAGAGAGATTCCGAAGTAGAGAGATTCAGTCATTAAAGGACCGAAGAAAAATAACGCAACCGCGCTTGGTACAGTAACAACACCAACCATTTTAATTGCACGAATCAGTTGTTTACGAACTTCATCAACATTCTTTTCGATCGCAAGTTTTGCAAGGTGTGGCAGTAGCGCTGTAACTATCGAGATAGTAACAATTGAGTAAGGCAATAACATAATGTAGTAAGCAGCGGTAAATGGCGTGAATCCAACACCAGTTGCTATTCCTTCTTGTGAGCTTCGCACAGCAGCGCTCGTTGCAACATTAACGGTGACTAAATACCCAAGCTGTGAGATAAGGACATAGACCAGTGTCCAACCAGCAAGTGAAAATGATTTACCAAGACCATGTAAACCAAAGCGGATTCGAAGATGAATGCCTGATCGCTTCACAACCGGGATAAGAATGAGCGCTTGCACCACAATTCCTAGCGTTGTACCCCAACCCAAGAGTTGAATCTGTGAATCCGTAATAGTCTCAATGGTGACCGAGTTCTGGAATACGAGGACGCCGGCAAAAACGACAATAACAACAAGGTTATTTGCGATAGGCGCCCACATAAGCGGTGCGAAAGAGCCCCGAGCATTGGCAACCTGACCCAACATTGTGAAGAGCCCAAGAAAGAAAATCTGCGGCAGACAGTAACGGGTGAAGGCAATCGCGATCTGATTCTCTGTTTCAAAACCGACTGTCGAAAATTCAGGGGCGTAAAGGCGCACAAGCGCTGGGGCGAAAATAACGCCGAGAATAACTAAAAGTAAAAGAATTCCTGAAATGGTCGTTACTAGACGTGAAGCAAAACCATCTCCGCCATCTTCATCAGAGAAAGATCGTACTAATTGTGGAACAAAGATCGCGGTGAGTGCCCCGCCAACCAAAAGATTGTAAAGAATGTTAGGCATCGTGTTTGCAACGTTGTATGTATCTGCAAGGAGAGCAGTACCTAAAACTGCAACGGCGAGAATCGCGCGGAAGAAACCGGTGATGCGAGAGAGAATGGTTCCAATGGCCATCACGCCTGAGGCGCGGAAAAGTTCATTATTTTTCATCAACGCCCCTTTCTAATCCGGCGATACGTTTGCGCCGCTGCACCAATAAAGAGTAGAACTGCAGCACCGGTTGTAAACCACGCCACTCGGGAGTCGATCAAAGTCATGGTTAGAGCCAACTTAGAGGATGGACCAAGCCATTGCCCCTTAGCGTTTGTGAGAACTGCACTGATATTTGTTGACCCCGATGCGACAACTGTGAACGGCACCGCAAATTGAGTTCGAGATTCAGGTGCCAGCGTTATCTGACGCATGTCATTGACAAGGACTTTGATGTTAGAAGAACGAAAGATCAGATTAACTGTTACAGCCGAGCTAAAACCATTTACAAGGGTCAGCGGAACCTCAACGGTTTCAGATGTGAGGGCGTACTTTCCAGGATTGATTCGCAATTTCGCTCGTTGTTCGGCAACTCCAACAATTGCGTTAGCCGCAAATTTTTCAGAGAGTTCACCATTTATTGATGGAGAGAGAAGAATTGCCAATCGAGCACGGAAGAGTGTGAGTTCAGGGGCAGTGACAACTGTGGAGAGTTTTGAAATAGCCTGTCGATTAACCGTGTAGTTTTTTCTAAGCGGGCCACTGATTTTTGCGCGCTCTTTCGCCACATATGACTTATCCACTGCAACGGTACGTTCTAGATGAAAAGAGACTCTCTCTGCACCGTATGAAAAGTAAAAAGATAACTCACTCGGAGCAAGCTGTTCTGCGATTGTGCGATCAGGATTTCCATAAGCAATTGGAGTAATTACCGCACCAGATGTGGCAATCTTTAATTGGTCGAGAAATGCAATTGCAACATCAACACCCTGACCATCACTTTCATCAGCAAGTGCGTAACCATCGGTCATCGCCTGGACTTCATCAAGAAAGGCACCATCAATAATCCAGCGAGTTTGAGTAGGAACGGATGTGAAAACTAATGAGCCAAGGCGACCTTCAGGAGAAAGTAAGGTTGCAAGTTCATCATCGATAAATCTTCCATCAATAAGTTGATGAGGTCTTTCAATTAGCTCAATTGTCCGAGTGGCCGCGGTTGCACTCTGTGGAAAAGAAAACCCAGCCAGAGTGAGAGCAAGGAGGGCGAAGAGAAATTTTCTCACTCTGATGTACCAGAAATTTCCGTTGCTTTAGTGCGAGCAATTAATTTCTTCTCATCCGGATATGCCAAGAGTCCAATGATTTCATTCAACGGAAACCAACCAACCTCATCAACTTCAGATTCTTGTGGTGCTAAAAGTCCACCAGTTTCTTTAAATTGAAAATGATGGACGGTCTTATGAATACGTTTACCGCCGGCCATAAACCAGAAATCAATTACCCCTAGCGAGCGCTCAATCTCAGAAGTTATCCCAGTCTCTTCTGCAACCTCACGAATCGCAGCTTGTTCTGGTGTCTCTCCTTCTTCTATATGACCTTTAGGAAGTGACCAGAGAATACGTTTTCCGGTTGCGTCTTTATGATCGCGACGTCCAATGAGCAGACCCTGCGTCTTTGTCTCATCGATAACTAATCCACCGGCACTTATTTCATCAACACGTTTTGCATATGGCGGTTTTGGAGTAGCAGACTTACCTTTTTTTACTGGCGTAGTCGTATCAACCTCGCCAGAGGTGTGATTCTGTGGGGCGCGATGTGCAGGACGCTTGCGCCTGCGCTTCTTCTTAATGCCTTCGCTGCCCGCACTAGGTGCCGGGTTCATGACATAAGGGTAGTGCTCGGGACTAGCCTTAGCCATTATGCCTTCATCTCAGAAGCCTTCAGGTCAGCAGAACGCCGCCTCTCAAGCGGGGTTGAGCGCTGCCAGCGAAATGGCTCTCACCTCTTTAGTTCAGCGCGCACCTTTAGCGAGTTCTTTAGCTTCAGTTTTTAAAGAGAAAGGTTTTACCCTCGCACTCGTAGGTGGGCCTGTGCGCGATGCACTTCTGGGAAGGCTTGGCAATGATCTTGATTTCACAACCAACGCCCCTGCTCTTGAGAGTAAGAAAATTTTGCAGAAATGGGCAGATAACGTTTGGGATACCGGAATTGAATTTGGAACAGTTGCTGCAAAGCGCAGTGAAACAACGGTTGAGATAACAACATACCGAAGCGATACATATTCAAGCGACTCGAGAAAACCTGATGTGGAGTTCGGTACATCTATTGAAGGAGACTTATCGCGACGAGATTTCACAGTGAACTCAATGGCACTCGAATTAACTGGTGCAACACCAGAATTCATTGATCCATACGGTGGACTTATTGATTTAGCTAATAAAGTTCTACGTACACCAAATACACCAGAGAATTCCTTTAGCGATGACCCACTGCGAATGTTGCGTGCGGCACGCTTTGCAAGTCAATTGAATTTTGAAATCGCACCAGAAGTTCTCTCTGCCATGAAAGAGATGGCCGACCGTCTTGAGATTATCTCTGCAGAGCGAATTCGCGACGAAATTACCAAACTGTTGATGTCTGCACATCCACGTATCGGAATCACAATTCTTGTTGATACCGGACTAGCAGCGAAAGTCCTGCCTGAAATCCCACAGTTACGACTTGAAGTAGATGAACACCACCACCATAAAGATGTGTACGAGCATTCGATCACAGTTTTAGAGCAGGCGATTGCTTTGGAAGATCGATTGGGTGGGCCAAACCTTGTTATTCGTTTAGTGGCGCTATTACATGACATTGGAAAACCAAAAACTCGCGCACTCATTCCTGGAGGTGGAGTCTCCTTTCATCACCATGAAGTTGTAGGCGCTCGCCTAGCAAAATCTCGTCTCAAAGCGCTGCGCTTTAGTAGTGAGATTATCGAAGAGGTAGAGACACTTATTGCGCTCCATCTTCGCTTCCACGGATACGGTGATGGCGAATGGACTGATTCGGCAGTGCGCAGATATGTACGTGATGCGGGCCCACTTCTTGATCACCTCCATGTGCTGACCCGAGCAGATTGCACTACTCGTAACGCGCGAAAAGCGGCACGCCTTGCCGCAACCTATGACGGCCTTGAAGATCGCATCGCCACTCTCATGGAACAGGAAGAGTTATCAAAGATTCGCCCTGACCTAGATGGTGGAGAAGTCATGCAACTACTTGACTTAAAACCTGGAGCAACCGTTGGTAGGGCACTTGATTTTCTCCTTGAGCTCCGTATGGATCAAGGTCCATTAGGAAAAGAGAGAGCGACAGAGTTATTACACGAATGGTGGGCTAAGCAGAACGGATAAAGAATTTGCTTGGCCGCAAAATAGTTAATGCAGTAAGCAGATAACCAACACCAACAACTGCCGGCAAGGTCCAGGTATCCCCATTTGTTGGGAGCAAAATCGCTGCAATAAGCGCGCCACTCACAATTGAAATATTTACAACCACGTCATACACCGCAAAGACTCGTCCGCGATAAATATCATCGATTTTTGATTGCACAAGCGCGTCATTAGTTACCTTGACACTCTGTCCGCAGAGCGCTGTAAAAAATGCCGTGAGTGCCAAAGTCAGAGAAGTTCGTGTAAATGCCAAACTGATAACACCGACCGAAGCTGCAAGCATGGCAAAACGAATCCAGCGATGACGTCCGAATCGTGCAACTCCAAAAGGTGCCACGATCGCACCGATCACCAAACCTATTGCAGCGGTCACGATCATAAAAGTGACACCGGCTAGGCCAGCATCAGGATCTTGTGGGTCGTTAAAAAAATTACGTTCAAGAACTAAAGTCATTAACGTCAGCGCAGTCAGTCCGCCGCGCTGAATTGCAATTGCGGCAATACCTCGCGCAGCATCAGCATGATCTTCAAGGAAACGTATGCCCTCACGCATTTCACGAAAGCCTTGAGTAAACGATGCCTTCACCATTTCGTGAGGTAGAGGCCCAATTTCTTGACGTTTCAAAAGAGATGCCAAGAAAGCGGTAGAGAGATATCCAAATGCCGCCGCACTCACAATTACCGCATCGGCATAATCTGCACTTGCAATCGAATCAATAATTTTGCGAACACCGAGTCCTATACCGCCACCAATAACAACCCAGACAGATCCGCCAGTGACAGCATAAGCATTTGCAGCAATAAGTTTTTCGCGAGTTACCATCAAAGGAAGTGCGGCGGATAATCCCGCAAGAATTAATCGGTTAACACCAAATGCGATAAGAACAAAAATAGTGAGCTCAACACCTGTGTAGCCTTGAAAGATAAGAAGTGCGATACAAGAAAGAGTGAGAGCTCGAATCAGGTTTGAAAATACAAGTATTCGTTGACGTGAGAAACGATCAAGAATTGTTCCAACAAATGGACCAATAACTGAATAAGGAACTAGAACAAGAGCGAAAGCCAGAGCCGCACCCATTGGGTCCGCTTGTCGCTCTGGAGAAAAGAGAAGAAAGGATGCAAGAGCGCTTTGAAAAATCCCATCGGTCATTCCGCCGGTCCATCTCACGCGCAATAACCGCATGAGCTTGCGATCGAGGAAGATCTCTTTAGCGCTCACTGGGTAAGCGTAGTAAGTCCTAACCGATTATTCTGTGCAGGTGGCAAAGACTCTCACCTTGAGATCTCTCCGCGCTTACATCGATTACACCCTCGACAAGCGCGCGACTCTCACTGCCCTTTTTCGCGGAGTCGTGGATGCCTGTGACGCCGATCCATATTTGATGCGAGCAGCGAAATATCACGGTGAGAAAGTTGAGAGAAAGTGTCCGGTCTGTAAAAAACTAGAATTGGTGGAACTTCGTTACACATTCGGCGATCAACTTGGACAATTTTCGGGTCGAATTAAATCGCCCCAAGAATTAGCGGCAATGGAGAGTGAATTCGGTGAATTTTCTGTGTATGTCGTGGAGGTATGTCGGGGTTGTTCATGGAATCACCTCTGTTCCACCTTTATATTAGGTGATGGAACCACGCGTAAACCGCCACGAAAAGTACGAACGCTCGAGGACGAGTAGATAACGGGTAACCTTTCATAATGGATAAAGCAACGATTCGTCGCCGCTTATTTCGCAGCACAATTTTTCTGGGTGGATTTGGATTTATCACCGGCTCAGCTCTCTTCGCCTTCGCCTGGTTCACCGTCTCAATCCCTGATCCAAATGAATATATCAATAGCCAAGCAACCATTATTCAATATTCAAACGGTAACGAGATTGGCCGGATAGGAACTCAGAACCGCCAAATTTTGCCGATTGCAAAAATCCCAATCAATATGCGTAACGCAGTGTTGGCGGCAGAGGATCGCAATTTTTATTCAAACCAGGCATTTAGCTTCACCGGAATTGCTCGAGCCCTACTTAACAATTTGAAGTCTGGCGACCTCAATGCACAAGGTGGCTCAACAATCACTCAGCAATACGCGAAGACCGCATTTCTCACATCAAGTAGAACGATTGAGAGAAAAATTCGCGAACTCGTTATTGCGATGAAGTTAGAGAATGCTCTTTCAAAAGATCAAATCTTCGAAAACTATCTCAACACCATCTACTTCGGTCGTGGCTCATACGGTGTACAGACCGCTTCACAACAATATTTCAATCGTAACGTTGATCAACTCACTCTTTCGCAGACCGCTGTGATTGCAAGTATTTTGCGAGCGCCTGGGTATTACGACCCTTCACTTTCTGAGAACAACCTTGTACGACTTCAAAATAGATTCCAATATGTTATCGATGGAATGTTGGATCAAGGGTGGATCACACAAGAGCAAGCAGATAGCGCAAAGTTTCCTACCGTTACACCGCGAGTAACATCGGGATCACTGAGTGGACCTAAAGGACACATTATTTCTCAAGTGCAGAGAGATCTTGGTCGACTCGGTTTTACCGAAGAACAGTTACTTGAAGGCGGACTTGTCATTCGTACGACTCTTGTTCAAAGAGCCCAACAATCAGCGGTAGATGCAGTGACAAAGCTGTATCCAAAGAGCGCTCCTGATAATTTACGTATTGGACTTATTGCGATCAGACCAGGTACTGGTGAAATTATCGCCATGTATGGCGGTCGCGACTATCTAGAGCGCCAACTCAATGACGCAACTCAATCAATTGCACTAGCGGGCTCTACCTTTAAGCCATTTGCGCTCATTGCAGGTCTTGAAGCAGGAATTCCTTTAACGTCGATGTGGAATGGCGATTCACCACAAATTTTCGATGATCTTGGTAAGCCGTACACAGTAAGCAATTACGGAAACAATGGGTGGGGTCAGGTAGATCTTCTTACCGCAACACAAAGCTCAATCAACACAGTCTTTGTGCCTCTTGGCATGAAGGCAGGCATGGATAAAGTTGTTGACGCCGCTCGTCGTGCAGGAATTCCTGAAAGCGTTGAGATGATCGCAACACCTTCGGTTGTTCTTGGTGTGGCATCACCTCGCGTCATCGATGTAACAAATGCGTATGCAACTTTTGCAGCCCAAGGTGTGTATGCAAAACCATTCCTTGTCACATCAGTTACAGGGCCAAATAAGGGCGTGCTCTACGAAGCAACAACCCAGACACAACAAGTTTTTGCAGAAGATGTGATGGCTGATCTGACCTATGCGTTAAAGAGCGTAGTAAATGGTGGAACTGGATCTGCCGCCTTAGCGCTAGGCCGTCCGGCAGCAGGTAAGACAGGTACCTCACAATCAAATGCGTCGGCATGGTTTAGTGGTTACACCCCACAGCTTGCTGCATCGGTTGCCTTCTTTAGAGATTCAGCATCTGAATCATTGAACGGAATTGGCGGACTGACATCTGTCACAGGTGGAACATTCCCTGCACGTATATGGACACAATTTATGAAAGGGGCGTTACGAGGAGAGCCGGTCATGACTTTCCCTGCCCCAGCAAATGTTGGCGGCCTTGATCCGATCGAGATGACATCGGGCGGCGTACAAACTCCAAAGGATTAGTAGAGGAGTTGTGTGAAGTTGCGCATCAGTAAGCCTCTAGCAACGCTAATTTTTCTCGCACTCCTTGCAACTCTTTTAGGTGTTTTTAAATTTAGTTCATGTGAAGGAAATGGTTGGGCAACGCCTGCACAATATATTCAGGCTTGTTATTCAGATATTCCAGCCCTTTATGGTGAACGTGATCTAGATAAGGATCAATGGTCTTACTCATCAACAACAGATGCGGTTGAGTATCCCGTTCTTACCGGCACAGTAATGTGGATTTTCGCCCTAGCAACTCCGGCCGGTGAAAATGAAATTCGAACTTACTACAGAATCAATATCGCATTCCTTGCCGCGCTGTTTATCTTGATTGCAATAATTGTCTACAGAATTCGACCGGAGTTTGCATACTTAACAACGCTTGCTCCGGCGGCAGTCGGATCACTTTATATTAACTGGGATCTCTGGGCGATAATCTCAATGATGCTATCAATCTATTGGTTTGATCGAAAAAAGTATAAACACTCTGCAATTGCAATTGGAGTTTCCATCTCAACAAAGTTTTTACCTGTATTCCTACTTTTACCGATTGTGCTAATTTTATGGCGTCGCAATGAAGTAAAAGAATTGATCCGCTACATCGCTATAACCGTTCTAACTTTTGCAACCATTAACCTTCCGGTCCTCTTAACAACCCCCGAAGGTTGGTTACGTTTTTATGAACTCAACTTTGATCGCGGTCAGGATTGGGGTTCGCTCTGGTATGCCTTAACATCACTTGGCGTAAACTTAGGAAACACAAACTTCTTTGCGATTCTTGCCTTGTTTGTCTCAGTGCTATTTGTCTCGCTTCTAATTTTCTCAACCAAAAATGTAATTACTCTTGCTGATGTAAGTTTTATTGTGCTGGCGTTAGTAATGATTGCAAGCAAGGTGTATTCACCACAATATATTCTCTGGTTGGTTCCACTTGCAGTAATCGCAATGAGTACTCGCAAAGATCTTCACGCATTTTGGATCTGGCAGATCGCAGAAGTGATTTATCACGTTGCAATCTGGCAACACCTAGCAACTGTGACCGGAGCAAAGTTTGGGCTACCTCTAGGCGGTTACGCCTTGATTACCCTGATACGGATCCTGGCCTGCCTCTACTTTCTCGGGGTATTGGTAAAGAAGCAGGCAAAGGGCGGCCAATTCCCGCATGAATTTCTCTTTAAATCCGCCGACAGTTACCCTTAACCCTCCACATCAAGCTCCCACACGGGTAGGCAAAGGTATGGAGAGCAATAACCCTCCTGTCACGGAAATACCGTGGCCGTCTTAGTCCAGAGGAGGTTGGGTTACCGCATGCGTCACTATGAACTAATGGTCATTCTTGATCCAGAACTCGAAGAACGTACAGTTACACCATCACTTGAGACATATCTCAAGATCATCAAAGACAGCGGAGGCCGCGTCGACAAGCTCGATGTGTGGGGCCGTCGCCGTATGACATTCGAGATCAATAAAAAAGGCGAAGGCATCTACGCAGTTGTAGATATGCACTGTGAGCCTGCAGCGATCAAAGAATTGGACCGTCAACTTAATTTGAACGAATCCGTTCTTCGCACCAAGGTTATTCGTCCCGAATAATCTCCACATTCCCTTGGTGGCATCTAGAAAATGTCGCCGGTGGGATGTAATTTAAAAGTATGGACTCCACCAGTAGAGACCACCCAGAGTAGATATAGGCATAGAACCTAGAGAGAGAAGAGGAAAAGATGGCAGCAGGAGATACAACAATCACAATGATCGGAAACCTCGTTGACGATCCAGAGCTACGTTTCACCCCATCAGGTGCGGCGGTAGCAAAATTCCGCGTTGCTTCAACACCTCGTTATCTCGATAAGACAACGAATGAATGGAAAGATGGCGAGAGCCTCTTCCTTCAATGCCAGATCTGGCGTCAAGCTGCAGAGAATGTTGCAGAGTCACTTACCAAAGGAATGCGCGTCATTCTCTCCGGTCGACTTAAGCAACGTTCATACGAAACAAAAGAAGGCGAAAAGCGCACAGTGTTTGAGGTAGAAGTAGATGAAGTAGGTCCATCACTCCGCAATGCAACAGCGAAGGTCACACGTACCCAGCGCGCAGGCGGAACCGGTGGATTTGGAGGCGCACCAGCTGCTGCCGCTGATTCATTTAACGACGATCCTTGGGCTGCAGCATCACCTTCACCAGCCGGCGGCGGATGGGCAACCACCACCTCCGACGAACCTCCATTTTAATTTAGTTTAAATTGAATTAAATCCAACCAACCATTCCTCATGGTGATCGAGAATCGATCGTCGCGAGGGCCCGAAAAGGAGCACCACAATGGGAGCACGTAATAACCGGAACCTAAAGGAACCGAAGAACAAGGGCGCAAAAGCCGCTGCCCTTAATAAGAAGTTCAAGAAGAAGCCTTGCAGCTTCTGTCGTGACAAGGTCACTTATATCGATTACAAAGATATTGCGACCCTTCGCAAGTACATCTCAGATCGCGGCAAGATCCGCGCTCGCCGTGTCACTGGCGCATGCACACAACATCAACGCTCGATTGCAACTGCTGTAAAGAACAGCCGTGAAGTTGCACTCTTGCCTTACACATCAACAGCACGCTAAGGGGGTATCCAATAATGAAACTTATTCTTACTCGCGAAGTTGCAAAGCTTGGTAATGCAGGCGATGTTGTCACTGTTAAAGATGGTTACGCCCGCAATTTCCTTCTTCCACGTGGCGTAGCAATCGCATGGTCACTTGGTGGAGAGAAGCAGATTGATGGAATCCGCCGTGCACGCGCTGCACGCGAAGTCCGCGATATCGATCACGCTAAGGAGATCAAGGCAGCCCTTGAAAAGGCAACTATCTCAATTCCAGTAAAGGTCGGAGCAAATGGCCGCCTCTTTGGATCAGTAACAGATAAAGATATTGCAGCAGCAATTAAAGCTGCCGCTGGTTCAGATATTGATCGTCACAGCATTAAGACCGCTGGACATATCAAGAAGACCGGTACACACGCTGTGAAGGTTTCACTTGCACACGGTGTAGTTGCAAGCGTCAACGTTTCGGTAGTTCCAGCGAAGTAACCGCTAGCTAAATTAAGTGAAAAGCCCCTCGCGAAAGCGGGGGGGCTTTTGCTTTATAACCAGCCGGATTTCTTAAATTTGTAATAGAGGGCGGATGTAACAATAGCCATAACGCCAAGAACCAATGGATATCCAAATGTCCATTGAAGTTCTGGCATGTGTTCAAAGTTCATTCCGTAGATTCCACCAAGCATGGTCGGAGTAGCAGCGAGTGCAACCCAAGAAGTTATCTTGCGCATATCTGCATTTTGCTGCACCTGCACATGTGCAAGATCAGCAGTGAGCGCAGACGTTAAGAGATTATCGAGACCAATTGCGATATCTACAGCGCTATTCAAGTGATCGAGAGTATCTCGGAAAAATGGAGAGAGAGCGTCAGGGACTATGTCATTGAAATCAACGGCAAGGCGTTGCAATGGGAGCAGCAATGGATGTATTGCATGGCTAAATTCGAGCAGTTCACGTTTCAAAAAATAGATCTTCTCAGAGTTATAAGCCTTGCGATCGCTAAAGACGCTCTGCTCAACCTCGATCACATCTTTTTCTAGCTCTCCAGCAACTGCGATATAGGTATTAATAACCGAGTCAACGATTGCGTGGAGCACCGCATATGGTCCGCGCGCAAGTTGCTGTGGACTTTGTTCTAATCGATTGCGCACACCGGTCAATGGTGAACCTTCACCATGTCGAACGATCACGATGTAATGCTCGCCGATAAATGCCAGGATCTCGCCAGTTGTTACCTGGCTTGCGCTCTCTTCATAAAAAGTTGTACGCAGTACAGCAAATGTCATACCTTCATACATCTCTAACTTTGCGCGTTGCTTTGCCATCACCGCATCTTCGATAGCTAATGGATGAAACTTAAAATCAGCGGATAATTTTTCAAATTCTTCTGTCGTTGGCTCAGAAACGCCCACCCAGATGAAGCCACCTTCTTGTTGGGCGAATGCGATGAGATCTGAGATTGGTGCATCGCGATGACTGCGTCGTCCATCTTGATAAAGTGCGTAATCAACGATCATGGGAGTAATACTCCCACCGCAGTTGGCTTACTTTGGAAAGCAGGCAATCTCACCTGATAAGACTTTGAAATCTTTCTTCCCCATTCACCCTGTGGAGGAAGAGTTAGCCTTTGAACAGGACTTTTAACGCGCTGTTCACCGTAATCGCAGACTTACCCACACCTTATACACACCCATCCACAGGTAAAGGTCGGGTTATCCACCCCCTTATGCACAACTTCTCCACACGGTGATCGCCCTTTTTTCGCGCAAAGCCACCCGCTACGCCTAAGTTTCGCACCTGGCTCTAACAATTTAGTTGTCAGTTTAGATAGATGTCGGTGGCCGATGGGAGGGTGTGCACTGTGAGCATTGCAGAACTCCCCAACAATTCAAGCCGATCATTTTCAACTGTAGGCGCTGACTTTGAGCGCACACCACCACAAGATCTCATCGCAGAACAATCTGTTCTCGGCGCAATGATGTTATCTAAAGATGCAATTGCAGATGTTATTGAAGTTATTCGCGAACGCGATTTCTATCGACCTGCCCACGAACTTATCTTTGATGCCATTCTCGATCTCTATGGACGCGGCGAACCAGCAGATGCAATTACCGTCTCTGCAGAGTTAACAAAGCGCGGAGATATTGCACGCGCCGGTGGTGCGCCATATCTACATACGCTGATCTCTTCCGTACCAACTGCTGCAAATGGCGGGTACTACGCAAAAATTATTTTGGAACATGCAATTATGCGCCGCCTTATCGAGGCAGGAACAAAGATTGTTCAACTGGGATATAACGCCGAAGGTGAAGTAGATGATGCAGTTGATCAAGCACAGGCAGAGGTCTACGCGGTTACAGAGCGACGTTCATCAGAGGATTATGTACAGCTCTCTACAATTTTGCCGCAAGCACTCGATGAGATTGAAGCAATTTCAAAGGGCGCGGGTGTTGAAGGTGTAAAGACTGGTTTCCGCGATCTTGATCTACTCACTCACGGATTACATCCTGGAAATATGATCGTTCTTGCAGCGCGACCTGCAGTTGGAAAGTCAACACTTGGTCTTGATATCGCGCGCCATGCATCTATTCACGAGAATAAAACATCTGTGATCTTCTCTCTTGAAATGTCGAAATCTGAAATCACTATGCGTATGTTGTCGGCAGAGGCGCGCGTTGGTCTTAACAGTATTCGCTCAGGACAACTCAGCGATGATGATTGGGCAAAACTTGCTCGTCGTATGGGCGAAATTTCAGATGCTCCACTCTTTATCGATGATTCACCAAACCTATCGATGATGGAGATCCGCGCTAAGGCCCGTCGCCTCAAGCAGCGCCATAACTTGCAGCTCGTTGTTATCGATTACCTACAGCTGATGACATCAGGTAAGCGCGTAGAAAATCGTCAGCAAGAGGTCTCTGAATTCTCTCGCCAACTTAAACTTATGGCGAAGGAACTCGATGTACCGGTTATTGCAATCTCTCAGCTCAACCGTGGCCCGGAGCAGCGTACAAATAAGGTTCCAATGCTCTCTGACCTACGTGAATCTGGATCGATTGAACAAGATGCTGACGTTGTTATCTTGCTCCACCGCGAAGATATGTACGATTCACAGAACCGCCAAGGCGAGGCAGATCTAATCGTTGCAAAGCACCGTAACGGACCTACACGCACCATTACCGTGACCGCACAACTTCACTTTGCTCGCTTTACAGATATGGCAGCAAATCCTGGTTCAGGTCGCGACTTCACCTCATCACAGCCATCTGATTTTAAACAACCCGCTTCACCTGGTGATGGCGGATGGAACGAATAACTATTTAGCGTTCGTCGCTGCGATCTTTGCTCTATCTGCAATATAAATTCCAACAAGAACAATTGCAGCGCCACTTAATTGAATTGGCGCCCAACTCTGAGCCAACCAAATCCATGCGAATGCTCCCGCTAAAACCGGTTCAATCATTCCCATCACACTCGCATTTGATGGAGATAAACGGCGCAGGCCACCAACAACAAAGAGATAGGGAACAATTGTTCCCATAACGATAATCCAGGCAATTAAAACCCAACCCGGAAGAAATGTTCCATCAAAGATTCCTTGAAGATTCATCTCGAGTGAAAATACTTCAAATGGAAATTGCCATACAGGCATCACTAGAGCCCATGTAAGGCCGGCCATTCCAAGACCCCAGACAGTCATTGATTGAGCAGAACGCGTCTGCCCAACTTTAGAGCCAACAAGAAAGTAGACAGCGAGAGCAAAGGCGGAGACAAGTGCGCCAAGAATTCCAATGAGATCAAAGATCAAACCATCCCAGACCTTTGCGATAAAGACGAGGCCGATAAAGGAGAGAGTGACTCCGCCCCACATTGCATTGGGTACATGCCTCTTCTGCACAAATTTAATCCAGAGAACAATCCAGATTGGTGCGGTGAATTCAATAATAAGGACAAGGCTCAGTGGAACTCCGCGCTGGATACCCAAGAAATATCCCGCCTGTACTGCTGCAAAGCCAACAATTCCGAGGACAATTAATGTGGGAAGTTCTTTTCTTGTAGTGCGCAGTGATTGCCCGTCTCGCATCGCAACAATAAGAAAAATAATAATAAATGCGCCAATGCAACGCACTTGAGTAAGGCGGAAGGGTGACATGTGGTCTAAGACCAGCGTTGAAATCACTCCATTGAAGGAGAAGAAGATGGCACCTAAAATCAGGTAAATCTCACCTCGGAAGCGATTAAGCATCCGAGAAGAGTATCTGATTAGAAAGCGTTCTCGGAGATCTCCATGATTGCACTATCTGTGGCCTCAACGATCTTACGATCAGCTGTGATGTGTGGAAGGTAGTTGGCCACAAAGAAGTGAGCCGATGCAATCTTTCCCTCAAAGAAAGCAGCATCTTTTCCTGCACCTTCAGCGATCTTTGCAGATGCGATATCTGCCTGGCGTAGCAAGAGCCATGCGGTGATGATGTCACCGACTGCCATGAGTACGCGAGAAGTATTTAAGCCCACCTTGTAAATCTCGTCAGCTTTTTCCTGAGATGCCATTGCGTGGCCGACAAGAACTCCAACCATTCCTTGTAGATCACCAAGTGCCTTGAGAAGCGCTTGCTTCTGTACTTCATGTGCTCCACCGGTTTCAGCAAACTTTGAAATCTCTTTTCCAAGAAGACCAAGTGCTTTTCCGCCATCTTTAACAACTTTGCGGAAGAAGAAATCAAGTCCCTGAATTGCAGTAGTACCTTCATACAAGGTATCGATCTTTGCATCACGAACATATTGCTCTAGCGGCCAATCTTCTGTGAAGCCTGCGCCACCAAATGTTTGTAGTGATTCAGTTCCAAGAAGTGTCCACGATTTCTCTGATCCATAACCCTTAACAACAGGGAGCAAGAGATCATTGAGCGCCTCCATCTTTGCTAGAAGATCTTCATCTCCAGCCTGGCGCGCAAGTTCTATCTCATCTTGGATAGTTGCTGTGTAGAGAACGAGGGCTCTCATACCTTCTGAATAAGACTTCTGCACCATCAAAGAACGACGCACATCTGGGTGATGAATAATGCTGACACGAGGTGAAGCCTTATCGTTCATTACCTTCATATCTCCACCCTGAATACGGGTCTTGGAGTATGCCAGTGCCTGCTGGTATCCAGCAGAAAGTGTTGCAATCGCCTTTGTTCCCACCATCATGCGAGCAAATTCAATCACTTTGAACATTTGTGCGATGCCTTCATGAACATCACCGAGAAGATATCCGACTGCAGGTTCGTGCTCACCAAGATTTACTTCACACGTTGCTGAAACATTAAGACCCATCTTATGTTCTACACCTGTGACATAGACTCCGTTGCGCTTTCCAAGATCACCTGTCTCAAGATCAAACATAAACTTTGGAATCAAAAATAGTGAGAGACCCTTTGTACCTGGTCCGCCACCTTCGCGACGAGCGAGTGTGAAGTGCATAATGTTTTCATAAAGATCAGCATCACCTGAAGTGATGTAGCGCTTTGTTCCGGTGATATGCCACGTTCCATCTGGTTGCTGCACAGCCTTGCTGCGACCAGCGCCAACATCTGAACCTGCATCAGGTTCAGTTAGCTGCATCGTTGCACCCCAATGACGATCAACCATATGTTTTGCCATTGTCTTTTGAACATCTGTGCCAAGAACGTAAGCAACTTGTGCAAATGCATAACCAGATGCATAAATGTGAATTGCCGGGTTTGAACCAAGAACCATTTCAGCAATTGCCCAACGAAGTGATGGCGGAACTTTCATTCCACCGAGATCAGTTGGTGCATCAAGACGCCACCATTCACCATCAACGTATGCCTTGTATGACTTCTTAAAACTTTCAGGGAGCTTGATATCGCCTGTGGCCTTATTGAAATCTGTTCCGATGCGATCGCCTTCAACAAAGGAATCAGCGAGATCGTTCTCGCACATACGCTTAACTTCTTCGAGCATTCCGCTCGCGGTTTCGCGGTCTATTTCAGAATATAAAGAAGTTCCAAGAACCTTGTCACGACCGAGGAGGTCATAGAGGCAGAATTCAATGTCACGGAGGTTGGCTATGTAATGTCCCATGGCGATATGGTGCTACCCGCCAGTAACTTATGCAAGTTGTGGCTTCAATTGATTTTCGCGCCGTGGGAGATAGGCTCACGCCGTGCTACTCAGTGATCGCGATATTCGAAGCGAAATTTCCGCAGGACGCGTAGGCGTCGAACCCTTCCACGAGGCGATGATTCAGCCGTCATCAGTTGATGTCAGGCTCGACAAATTCTTCCGAGTCTTTGAAAACCATAAGTACTCGGTGATCGACCCATCACTTGAGCAGCCTGAGCTGACCCGAGAAGTGATCGCAGATGGCGCTGAGCCGTTTATCTTGCACCCAGGTGAATTCGTTCTAGCGAGCACCTATGAAGTAATCACCTTGCCAGATGACATCGCTGGGCGCCTTGAAGGTAAGTCATCCCTTGGTCGCCTTGGCTTGCTCACACATTCAACCGCCGGATTTATCGATCCAGGTTTTTCTGGCCACATCACTCTAGAACTTTCTAATGTTGCAAACCTTCCTGTAAAACTTTTTGCTGGAATGAAGATCGGTCAGCTCTGTCTGATCAAACTTTCATCCCCTGCCGAGCACCCATATGGAAGCGAGAAGTATGGTTCGCGCTACCAGGGTCAGCGTGGCCCAACTCCGAGCCGCTCCTTCCTTAACTTCCATCGGAGTAAGATCGACTAACCGAACGGGAATAACTCTTTCGGTGAAGGGGTTAAATCTATTATGGAAATCTTGATCATTCTCGGTGTCATCGCACTTCTCGCAATCTTCTTTGTTGCTCAATACAACCGACTAATTCGTCTGAATATCAGCGTCGATGAAGCATTTGCTCAGATCGAAGTTCAACTCACGCGCCGTTCAGATTTAATCCCTAATCTCGTGGAAACAGTAAAAGGATATGCAGCGCACGAACAATCTACATTTGATGCTGTCGTATCTGCGCGAGCCAAAGCAACATCAGCTACCGGAGTTGCAGATGTCGCAGCTGCCGATGGAATGCTCACACAAGCACTGCGCGGACTTCTTGCAGTTGCAGAGGCGTATCCAGATCTCAAAGCATCAGCAAACTTTCTCTCTCTTCAGGAAGAGCTTTCAACAACTGAGAATAAGGTGGCATTTGCTCGCCAGTTCTATAACGACAATGTGCGTGCTCTCAATGAAGCGGTTGCAACAATTCCAACTAGCTTCTTCGCTGGATTTGCAAAGGTGAGCGCTCGCGACTTCTATGAAGTGGAAGATCCAGAGGCACGCAAAGCACCAAAGGTTAATTTCTAAATACATGTCATCAAATTTTCGCAACGCAGAGGGATCAAATAAGCGTAAAACTTATTTTCTCCTTGCTGCAATGGGTGGATTAACTTGGTTAGTCGCTTACGCAGCCCTGACTTACTTTGGCGCAGGTACAACGTCATTTATCGTCCCCATCGCCGTGGGCATCTCACTTATTGGTGTGTGGGGCTCTTATTACGGTTCAGATAAATTAGTTTTAAAAATGACCGGCGCACAACTGATTTCTCGCGAAGATAACCCCGAACTTTTTAACCTCATTGAAGAAGTTGTTATTGCAAGCGGACTTCCAATGCCTCAAGTTGCGATCGTTCAGGACAGTGCCCCTAATGCTTTTGCAACTGGTCGAGATCCAGAACATGCACTGATTGCATTTACTACTCGCATTCTTGAAGTGATGGATCGTGATGAATTACAGGGCGTCATCGCACACGAGATGGCACACGTTGCTAATCGAGATACTTTGGTTTCAGCCGTTGCGGCAACGACTGCCGGTGCAATCGCGATTCTCAGCGATTTCATGGCTCGCATGATGATCTTCGGTGGCGGACGAGATCGCCGTGACGGTAATTCAAACCCAATCCTGCTTGTTGTCTCACTTGTAATAATGATCTTGGCGCCAATGGCAGCAGCGCTTCTGCGTAGCGCTATTTCTCGCAAGCGTGAATCTCTTGCAGATGCCACCGCAGTTTCATTTACCCGCAATCCTGCAGGGCTACGTCGCGCACTTGAAACCCTAGCTATCGATTCAACTGTTGTGCGTCAGCGATCAAATGCGGTTGCTCATATTTGGATTGAATCACCACTTGATGGCAAAGCGGTATCTAAACTTTTCTCTACACATCCACCCATTGAAGAGCGCATTGAAACTTTGCGGGCTATGGAATCTTTAGGACCGCAACAGTAAGAATTAATTAGCTATCTGATGGCGGAAAAAATAAAGTAAATGTTGCGCCTTCTCCTAATACAGAGCTCACTGAGACGCTACCGCCATGTGCCTTCATGACCGCATCAACAATTGAGAGACCTAAACCGCTTCCCTCACCATCAATTCGAACTCGTGAAGAATCGGCGCGGTAGAAGCGTTCAAAAATCTGCCTCTGATCGTCAGCGCTTAAACCAGGTCCTTTATCTGCAACCGAAACACGCACACCATCGCTATCGATAGCAACGGATACTGTGATTGGTGTTCCTGCAGGTGTATGTGTTCTCGCGTTGGTCAATAAGTTAGCAATCACCTGATGAATTCGGTGTGGATCGCCCAATGTATACAACTCATCCTCTGAAGCGACCACCGTAATTGGGTGATCGGCTCCGATGACTCGAGCGGATGCGACAGCATCATTTATTGTTGTAATCATCTCAACAGGAATGTGTTGCATCTGGCGACCTTGATCGAGTCGAGTGAGCAATAAAAGATCTTCAACAAGTGAGCCCATCCGTACTGATTCACCCTCAATTCGTCCGAGAAGAGCCTTTGTCTCTGCTTCTCCAGAGACGGCACCTTGGCGGTGAAGTTCGGCGAATCCTCTAATCGCCGTTAACGGCGTACGAAGTTCATGAGAGGCGTCAGCGACAAAGCGACGCAACTTCTCTTCACTTGATTGGCGAGCCAAAAATGATTCTTCAATGCGCGACAACATTGTATTGAGCGATGTAGTCAAGCGACCCACCTCAGTTGAAGGTTTAGCATCTGGAAGGCGAGCGGAAAGATCACCGGAAGCGATCTTCTCTGCCGTCTCTTCCACGCGTGAAAGTGGCTTGAGGCTGACCTTGATCACTAAACGGGAAGCAATTGCAATAAATGCAATCACTATGCCGCCGATAAGAAGTAAGAGCCACTGCAATCTGTTTAATGTTCGCTCAACATCATCAAGTGATTGTGCGATTGCAACCGATCCAAGGTTGGCTGGTAAAGGCAGCGCTAAAACCCTGAAATTCTCTTCAGCAGATTTAAGAGTAAATGGCTTGCCAGCGAAAGCAGCAGTTTCATCAAGTGAAATTCCTTGCAAGAAATCAGCTGCTGATACTCGGTTTAAGCCACCACCAAGGCGACCAATAACATCACCTTGTGCATTTAATAGAGTAAGCGAAGTCGTTGTTGGCACGCTCGTCAGAGGGCTCACTGGAAGATCGTCATCATCGTCATCATCTTCACGAGCGGAGAAAGATCGCATTTCTCGTTCTTGCTCATCATCAATGATTCCAGCCTGGCTTATTCGAGGCAGAGCACCGCTTGCAACAGTAAGGAGCTGGTCATCGATTTGCTGCACGAGAAAAGTTTCAAGTGATTTCTGCGCAACAACACCAGATGCGATAAAACCTAGTGATGAGAGTAAGGCAACGCCGAGAACAAGGCGATTACGTAGACTCCATTGCGAGAAGGGACTTTTCACTATTGCTCACTCGGTACTTTGAGTCGATACCCAACCCCACGAACAGTATGGATAAGTGGGGGATCAAAGATATCTATCTTCTTGCGAAGGTATGAGATATATGTTTCAACAATTCCAGCATCACCGCGAAAATCGTACTCCCAGACATGATCAAGTATCTGTGATTTTGAAACCACACGATCTGAATTGATCAGTAGGTAACGCGTCAATGTGAACTCTGTAGGTGAAAGATCAAGAAGATGGCCAGCGCGATGAACTTCGTGTGTTGCTTCGTTGAGCTCTAGATCTGCAAAACGAATTTTTTCATCATCATGTTCGATCTCAACTACACCAATACGACGTAATAACGCACGAATTCTTGCGACAAGCTCTTCAAGACTGAAAGGCTTTGTCATGTAATCATCGCCACCGATTGTCAGCCCTGCGACTTTATCTTCCATTCCATCTTTAGCGGTAAGAAATAAGACTCCGACATCGATACCTTCGTTACGGATTTGGCGACAAACTTCAAAACCATCCTGATCAGGAAGCATGACATCAAGGACTATTGCATGCGGCTTGAAATCTTCAGCGATAGCGAGAGCTTGTGAACCAGTAGCGGCAGTACGCACCTCGAAGCCAACAAATCGCAGGCTAGTTGCAATCAGGTCACTGATATTTACTTCATCATCAACAACGAGAATTCGTTGGCCGTTCTTCTCACCACTCATGGAATACATGCTCCTCTAAAAAACTGAGAGAAGGCTGAGAAATAGATCTAAAGAGTGAGGGTTAGCGCCACTTTGTCGCTAGAGAGAAGCCAATACCGATAAAGGTAAAGCCGACGATCATGTTCCAGTTACCAATTCCAGGGACTGGGTAACGAGTTTCAGAGACGTAGAAGGTCACAATCCAGAAGAGACCGATGAGGAAATTGGCGACCATCACAGGTGCTAGCCATGATGGACTCTCAAGAGGAGCATGTGGTTCATCCATATGCATCTGCTCATCGTGAGCGTGTGACTCTTGGACTTTCTTGCGCAATTTCGATTTAGGCATAGCCCCAGATTACACGGAGAGAGGGTGATTGCGCCACATCGCGCCAAGCTTGAGGTAACGGGATCAGAAGTAATAGGTAAGAATAACGCTATGACCCGCATTCTTGTCATCGATAACTATGACTCTTTTGTCTTTAACTTGGTGCAATACCTGCAGCAATTAGGGGCGGAGTGCACTGTGGTGCGTAACGACGAAGTCGAAGCGTCAGAGGCACAGAAATATGACGGAGTCCTTATCTCTCCAGGGCCGGGAACACCCGAAGAGGCCGGGGTAAGTGTTGCGATGATTAAGTACTGCGCCGAGAATTCAATTCCACTTTTTGGTGTCTGTTTAGGCCACCAAGCAATCGGAGTTGCCTTTGGTGCAACGGTGTCTAGAGCACCTGAACTCCTGCATGGAAAAACTTCTCTTGTGCATCACGATGGCACCGGCGTCTATACGAAGGTACCTACTCCATTTACCGCTACTCGTTATCACTCACTAGCAGTTGAAATTGGAACTATCGGCAAAGAGTTAGAGATAACTGGAAAGACAGATACAGGAGTTGTAATGTCGATGCGACATAAAACTCTGCCAATCGAAGGCGTGCAATTTCACCCAGAGTCAGTTCTTACAGAACATGGCCATCTTATGTTGGCAAACTGGCTAACAGAGTGTGGTGATAAAGGTGCGCTCGCAAAGTTGATTGGGCTCGCACCGGTTCTTGGAAAAGTTTAAGGCGCTCGATTTATTGTAATTGTTACTGAATTACCAATGGTCTGCGAAGTACCTGCATCAGGTGCTTGACGAATAACGACACCAATCGGTTGTGTTGGGTCATAGTCATAAAATTCCTTGATGAGGAAATCTGCGTTAAAGAGAAGTGTTTTTGCCTGAATCGCTTCAACACCCAGAAGGTTCGGTACTTCGACCTCGCCATTTGCAATCGTTAAAATAACGCCCGAACCGGCAGTAATTGTTGAACCTGCAACTGGTGTGACCTCAAGAACGGTTCCTTGCAATTCAGTCGAGGATGTCGCAATTGTTTGTGAGACCACTAAACCAACAGCGGCAAGGGCTGCGCGAGCGTCAATAAGATCAAGTCCAATTAATCCATCTGGAACTATCGCATCTCCTGGGCCATCAGAGATGGTGAGAACTACTCCTGAACCCGGTGGCACATCACTTGATGCAAGGGGGATTTGGCTAGCAATTCGCCCTGCAGGGATTCGAGGATCATGGGCGCGCGTGAGCGTAACAAGATATTCACTGAGCGCTTCACGCGCCTGATCTTCAGTTAAACCAATGACATTTGGTAGTTCATAACCCACACTCGGCTCTGAGGCTCCATTGAGTGAGAGTCCAACAATTGCAAGAGTCGCTGCGATAAAGACAGAGATGCCAGCGATGATAAAACTACGACGCTTAAATGGATGTACTCGAACAATCTTTGTTGTGACCTGAACACCACTCTTTAAACGCTTAACATCTGCCAACATCGAGAGCGCATCTTGATAACGAGCATCAGGGCTTTTGCTTAACGCAACAGCAAGAACGGTTTCAACATCGGCAGGAAGATCAGGTTGGATTGAGCGAGCAGGTAAAAATTGAGCGGATACGTGTTGTAAGGCTATCGAGACTGGCGTCTCTCCAGTAAATGGTGGACGTCCCGTAAGAAGTTCATAGAGCAAGCATCCAGTCGAATAAAGGTCACTTCGCGCATCTGCAATCGAACCCTGTGCTTGTTCAGGTGAAAGGTATTGCGCGGTACCGACAATATTCCACGTACTCGTCAGAGTTGCACCGAGATCATCGATTGCACGGGCGATTCCAAAATCCATCACCTTCACATCACCATTACTGGTGATCATAATGTTGGCAGGCTTGATATCGCGGTGAACAATTCCACGCATATGTGAGTAATCAAGTGCTTCTAAGACCCCAACGACAATTTCAAGTGCGCGGTTACATTCAATACGTTCGCCAGCATGAATAAGTTCGCGCAAGGTATGCCCGGTGACGAGCTCCATCACAATATATGGAGCTGGATCTTCACCGGAGTCATAGACGGCAACAATTCCTGGATGGTTAAGTCCCGCCGCCGCTTTTGCCTCTTTGCGAAAGCGCGCAACAAAGGATTGATCTTTCGCTAAATCACTACGGAGGATTTTTACTGCGACTTCGCGTGAAAGTCGTTGATCTTGAGCGGTATAAACATCTGCCATACCGCCAGTACCGATCATTTCACCAAGAAGATAACGATCACCTAAAAGTTTTGCATTCATGCTGTGGCCGTTCCAAAGAATTCTAGGTTTTCATTGTGAGGCTGCCCAGATGCAATATCGGCAACAATGACGGTGACATTATCTGGTGCGCCTTGTACATATGCAGCGTCAACAAGGGCAGCTACCGCTTCTTCAGGTGCGAGTGATTGAACGAGTGAGAATATTTTTTGATCATCGAGAACTCCTGAGAGCCCATCACTGCAGAGAATAAATCGATCAGATTCCTTTACATCGAAAAGGTGAAGTGCGATAGAGAGTGAACAAGTGCCCATGAGCGCTTGAGTGAGCATAGATCTCTGAGGATGCTCGGCAATATCTTCTTCGGTGATTGTTCCTGCGGTGAGCAACTCCTGCATCACGGTGTGATCAATGCTTAATTGTTCAATCTTTGTACCTTGAATTCGATAGAGCCGCGAGTCACCTACATGTAAGAGAGCTAATTGATCGTTCCGTAAAAATAACGAAGTGAGAGTTGTACCTAGCCCAGCTAAATCTGGATCCTCATCACTTGCCTCCTTTAGCGCCTCATCAATATCTTCAATCGATGAATTAAAAAGATCATCAGCAGAATCTTGATCGAATTCTTGATCCAAGAAAATTGTTGAACGACGAGCCAGGACTAAGAGTGCAATCGATGAGGCAACTTCACCACCAGCATGCCCACCCATTCCATCTGCTACTGCAAGTAATCGCGGGTGGGTCAGTGCACCATCTTCATTTCCATTACGAATCAATCCAATAGCCGAGCGCGCCGCGCTTTCAAAGAAGAGGCTATTCATATCGCTAAGCCTAATGCCAGGTGAGATCGAAGTACCGTGCTCGGCTATCCTTGGGCAGTGAGTACATATGCCTATCTCGGTCCAGTGGGGACCTTTACTGAGGCCGCGCTCAAGAAGATAACCACCGCGCAGGATTTACGCGTTCCATATGCAAATGTCACCGCCGCACTCGACGCCGTTCGCTCAGGTGAAGCCGAGTACGCACTTGTGCCGATCGAGAATTCCGTTGAGGGTGTTGTTGCTAGAACGCTAGATGAATTAGCGACAGGAACCCCTCTTGTGGTTGCTGGCGAAGTAACGCTGCCTGTCACCTTCGCTCTCATGTCCACATCGGCCAACACAACTATTTCTACAATTGCTACACACCCACATGCAGAGGCGCAATGCCGCACATATATTGCGCAGCGCTATCCGCATGCTGAGTTAGTGCCCACATCATCTACCGCCGCAGCTGCTCAAGCACTTTCACGTGGCGAATTTGATGCAGCTATCGCATCTAGCGCTGCCGCTGAACACTTTGGTCTCACAATTATTGAAGAGAATATTGGCGATAACGATGGAGCGGTTACGCGATTTGTTTTAGTTCAAAAACCGGGCGACATCCCAGCCCCAACGGGTGATGATAGAACCTCTGTCGCACTCTTTATTGATATTGATCATGCTGGTGCTCTGCTGGAAATTCTCACAGTTTTCGCCGACCACAATGTAAACCTGACATTTATTCAGAGTCGCCCCACCGGTCGCGAGCTCGGCCATTATCATTTCATCATTGATGTTGAAGGACATTGTCAGGATGAACCCGTTGCACGTTCGCTCACTGAATTGGGTGAAATTTGTGACGAGATTAGATTCTTGGGTTCATATCCACGAGAGGTGCGAAAATGATAGATATTAAATTCCTCCGCGAGAATCCCGATGTTGTACGCGCATCCCAGAAAGGTCGCGGCGAAGATGTCGCGATTGTAGATAAAGTCCTTGCAAGTGATGATGCAAAACGTCTTGCAATCACAGAATTTGAACAATTACGGGCACAGCAAAATGTCTTATCTAAATCTGTAGGCGCGGCTAAAGGCGATGAAAAAGCAGCGCTATTGGCTAACTCAAAAGAGCTGGCGGATAAGGTAAAAGCTGCTGATGCAAAGAGGGCAGACCTTGAGGCTACGGCTCATTCTCTTGCGATGGTTATTTCAAATGTTTTAGATCCCGATGCCCCAATCGGTGGCGAAGAAGACTTCGTCATTATCGAACACGTAGGAACACCACGTGATTTTTCAGCCGCTGGTTTTGAACCAAAAGATCATGTTGAGTTAGGCAAAATTCTTGGCGCAATCGACACAGAACGCGGAGCGAAGGTTTCAGGTTCCCGTTCATATTACTTAACCGGTGTTGGCGCGCTACTTGAGTTTGCACTCGTTAACTATGCAATTTCTTCTGCGACCAAGGCAGGATTTATTCCCGTTATCCCACCAGTGCTAGTTAAGCCTGCAGCGATGGAAGGTACTGGCTTTCTAGGACAAGCAGCAGAGAACGTTTATCATCTTGAAAAAGATGACTATTACTTAGTTGGAACAAGTGAAGTCCCACTCGCAGCCTTTCACATGGATGAAGTACTAGATGGAGCAAAACTTCCATTGAGATATGCCGGCTACTCATCATGTTTCCGTCGTGAAGCAGGAAGTTATGGCAAAGATACCCGCGGGATTATTCGCGTTCATCAATTTGATAAGGTCGAAATGTTCTCATTCTGTAAGCCTGAAGAGGCTAAAGAAGAGCATAAGCGTCTATTGCAATGGGAGAAGGATTTCCTCAACGCGATGGAGATTCCATATCGCGTAATCGATGTCGCCTCAGGTGATCTTGGTTCTAGCGCTAACCGCAAATTCGATATTGAGGCATGGATACCAACACAAGGTGCTTACCGCGAGGTCACAAGTACATCGAACTGCACCGAATTTCAGGGCCGCCGCTTAAATATTCGCTATAAGGATAGTGATGGCACAAAAGCTATCGCCACACTTAATGGCACGCTTGTAGCGATTCCTCGCATGATTGTTGCGATTCTAGAGAATCATCAAAATGCAGATGGGACAGTTAATGTTCCTGCTGCACTGCAACCATTTCTTGGTATGACGCGATTTGAGCTTGTGTGAATCTAGGTACAACTCGCCCAAAATTAATCGCAACTGATCTCGATGGAACAATTGTTCATCATGATGGAACCATCACACCCCGCACACTTGCCGCCTTTCAGCGCGCACGCGATCTAGGCGTTGAAATTTGGTTTGTCACTGGACGTCCACCGCGCTGGATGGGTGAAATCAAAGATGCCTTTGGTTATGGCAACGCGATTTGTTGTAACGGCGCAATGCATTACGACCTTCTTAATGGAAATGTAATCGAAGAGTGGGCCATCCCAGATGATCTATTGCACGAAACTATTAAGCGTTTACGTAACGCCATTTCTGGAGTTTCATTTGCCGTTGAATCCCACAACTATTTCAAACGCGAAAAATCGTACGTCGCAATCTGGGATGCTGGAATTGATCATGATGGTTGCAATCAGATTGAAGAAGTTCTCACACTTCCAATTTTGAAAATGTTAGTACGGTGTTCAGGACATGAATACACATCAGATGAGATGTTAGAGATTGCTATTCGTGAGATCGGTGATCTTGTAACCGTTACACACTCAAGTCCGACCGCGTCACTGCTAGAAATTTCAGCGAAAGGTATTTCAAAAGGAGAGACGCTCGCTTTGATGGCAGGGCGGCTTGGAATTTCAGCCGATGAATGTGTTTCATTTGGCGATAACCCCAATGACTTTTCCATGCTTGAGTGGTGTGGTCGCTCATTTGCAATGGCTGATGGCCACCCTGATGCGCAGACTTTTGCAAAAGATGTGGCAGAGCCATGTAAAGAAGATGGCGTTGCCAAGATCATCGAAAAACTGCTCGACCTTCCTGCCTAAAAACTCTCGATTTTTTAGATACGCCTTTCTTCATGTAACCTCTCCCACGGAGGGCTCGCATAGCGGCCGAGTGCACCGGTCTTGAAAACCGGCAGGTGAAAGCCTCGTGGGTTCAAATCCCACGCCCTCCGCCAGTTTTATTTTTATCTCCCTTATTTGTGGCTGACTTCATAGCCAGTACACGGGCAACCACCTAGCGCCTTTGCCTTAATCGGCGCACACTTGCCTTATTAAAGCCACCCAGTTGTGGCGAGAGCGGGCAAAAGGGGTACTAAAGAATGTCAGGAGTTTTCTCTCCATCGCGTGCGCAGATTAAAGAGCGCACGCTTCGCACGGATAAGTGGTGGTTGCAACCACTAGCTACATTCGGAGTTCTCTTTAGCTTTGTTATCTATGCAACCTTCCGCGCCTTCGAGGGTGATTATTACTATAAAGACCACTTAATCTCACCTTTCTATTCACCATGTCTTTCAGAGGCATGTGTCGATGAAGCGGTCATTGGCGGCTTTGCACCTATCAGCGCACAAATATTTAATTTCCCACTTTCACCAGCACTTATCATTTTGATCTTCCCTCTCGGTTTCCGCATGACGTGTTACTACTACCGCAAGGCGTATTACCGTGCGTTCTGGATGTCACCACCAGCGTGCGCAGTTGCTGAACCACATAAGAAGTACACCGGCGAAACTCGTCAACCACTGATCTTGCAGAACGCTCACCGATGGTTTTTCTATGCAGGTCTAATTTTTAATGTGATCCTCACCTACGATGCAATCATCTCTTTTAAAAATAAAGACGGTGAATGGGGTGCTATGAGCGTTGGTTCACTTGTCTTGGTCTTTAGCGCCGCGATGCTCTGGATGTACTCGCTCTCATGTCACACATGTCGCCACACTATTGGTGGACGGTTAAAACATTTTTCCAAGCACCCAATTCGATATAAGGCATGGACGACAATTTCACGCCTGAATCATTCACATGCCCTCTTTGCATGGATCTCACTCTTCGCAGTTGCATTTGCCGATATCTACGTCCGCCAAGTCGCCTCTGGCGCATGGACAAACTTCTACTTCTTCGAGTGATTCTAAGGGACACAGACATGACTGAACTAGAACGCTATAAATACGACGTCCTTGTTATTGGTGCGGGCGGCGCCGGTCTTCGCGCTGCCGTAGAAGCACGAGAAGCGGGCCTTCGCGTTGCCATCATCTGTAAATCACTATTCGGTAAGGCACACACTGTTATGGCAGAGGGTGGCGCAGCTGCATCGATGGGTAACGTCAATAGTGGAGATAATTGGCAGGTTCACTTCCGCGACACAATGCGAGGTGGAAAATTCCTTAACCATTACAGAATGGCAGAACTTCACGCCAAAGAATCTCCTGATCGCATCTATGAACTCGAAATGTGGGGTGCGCTCTTTGATCGCACCAAAGAAGGAAAGATCAGTCAGCGTAACTTCGGCGGACATGAATATCCACGCCTTGCACATGTAGGTGACCGCACAGGTCTTGAACTCATCCGCACAATGCAGCAGAAGATTGTTCAACTACAACAAAAAGATGCACGCGAATATGGAAATGCAGAAGCAAACATTCGCGTCTTTGCCGAACTTACGATCACAGAGATCATTAAAGAGAAAGGTGTTGTCGCAGGCGCATATGGATACTGGCGCGAAGGTGGCAATGAAGTTTTATTTGAAGCCCAAGCAGTAATTATTGCAACCGGTGGCGTTGGAAAGACATTTAAAATTACCTCAAACTCATGGGAAGGTACTGGAGACGGCCACGCGCTAGCTCTTAAGGCCGGAGCCAATCTTGTCGATATGGAATTTTTGCAATTCCATCCAACGGGAATGGTATGGCCACCATCTGTGCGAGGAATTCTTGTTACCGAATCCGTTCGTGGCGAAGGTGGAGTTCTCACCAACACTCTCGGCGAGCGATTTATGTTTAAGTACATCCCAGATGTATTTAAAGATAAGTATGCAGATAATGAAGAAGAGGCTGATCGTTGGTATCTAGATCAAGATAACAACCGCCGCCCACCAGAGCTATTGCCACGTGATGAAGTTGCACGCGCGATTAACTCTGAAGTTAAGGCAGGTCGCGGTACAGAACATGGCGGTGTATTCCTCGATGTTTCAAAGCGAATTCCTGCTGAAGTCATTAAGAAGCGTCTGCCATCTATGTGGCACCAGTTCTATGAACTTGCTGGTGTAGATATCACCAAAGAAGCGATGGAAGTAGGCCCAACCTGTCACTACGTGATGGGCGGAGTTGAAGTAGAGCCAGATACTGCAGCTGCAATCGGTGTTCCGGGACTCTTTGCCGCGGGTGAAGTTGCTGGCGGAATGCATGGATCAAACCGTCTTGGTGGAAACTCATTGTCAGATCTTTTGGTCTTTGGCCGTCGCGCTGGAATGGGAGCTGCCGCTTACGTTAAGTCAGCAACAGCAGTTGCTGTCAGTGAGGCGTCGGTAAAAGCTGCAGCTGATCGCATTCAGGCACCATTTACACGCGCAGGTGGCGAGAATGCATATTCACTTCACCAGGAACTACAAGAGGTAACTCATAATCTGGTGGGAATTATCCGCACAGGATCAGAGCTCAAGGATGCGATCGAAAAGATCGCCGATATTCGAAAGCGCAGCCAAAATGTGAGCGTTGCCGGAGATCGTAAATTCAACCCAGGTTTCCACTTGGCTTTCGATCTTGACAACATGTTGTTGGTGGCAGAAAGCACCGCAAAGTCGGCGATTGCTCGTGAGGAATCACGTGGCGGACATACTCGCGATGACTTCCCAGGTATGAACGATAAGTGGCGCCAGGTAAACCACATCTCTTCATATAACGGCAGCGAGGTTGTTGTGCGCGAACAAAAACTTCCTACGCTTCCTAAAGAACTTTTTGATCTCTTTGATATCCACGAGTTAGAGAAATACATGACATCGGAAGAAATTGCGAAAGGCGGTTCCAACTAATGGCGCGCAAAGTAAATCTTCGGATCTGGCGTGGAGACTCAAATAGTGGCGCACTTCAAAACGTTGAAGTAGAAGCCAACGAGGGCGAAGTAGTCCTAGATGTAATTCATCGCGTACAAGCAACCCAGATGGGTGACCTCGCAGTTCGTTGGAACTGTAAGGCCGGTAAGTGTGGATCTTGTTCTATGGAGATCAACGGTAAGCCACGACTTGCCTGCATGACTCGCATGAGTTCATTTGAAGAAGGCGAAGAGATTACAGTGACGCCACTTCGCGCATTCCCTGTTATTAAAGATCTTGTTGCAGATGTCTCCTTCAACTATAAAAAGGCGATGGAGATCCCTGCATATGAACATCCTGCAGATCTTGGCCCAGGCGAGGCTCGCATGGAACAGATCGATGTTGAGCGCAGCCAAGAGTTCCGCAAATGTATTGAATGTTTCCTTTGCCAAGATACATGTCACGTTATTCGTGATCATGAAGAGAATAAGAAATCATTTGCTGGTCCACGATTCTTTATCCGTATCGCAGAACTAGATATGCACCCACTAGATATGTTGAAGAACCGTAAGCGCACTGCTCAAGAAGAGCATGGCCTGGGAATGTGTAACATCACAAAGTGCTGTACCGAAGTCTGCCCAGAGCACATTCGCATTACCGATAACGCGATCATTCCGATGAAGGAACGCGTTGTAGATGTGAAATATGACCCAGCGCGCTGGTTGGGATCCAAGATTCGTCGTCGCGAAGGGTAATACTCTTCCTATGGGAATACAGATTCTTCGTTGGTTTGGACTTGCAGCCGCTCTTTGGTGCGCAACTCTTCTTGTACCCGGAATCAGCATTAACGGTGGGGCTCTTACCTTTCTGTGGGTCGCTCTTCTCTTCGGTGTGATTAACGCCGTAATCGGAGGAATCGTAAAGATTCTCACCTTCCCGCTCACTTTTTTAACACTCGGACTCTTCATCTTCGTTGTTAACGCTGCGATGTTCTCACTCACTGCTCGATGGAGCGATGCTCTCGATGTTCGAGATTTCTGGAGCGCACTCTTTGCAGTCATAATCATCAGCGCGATCATGACGATCGTAAACACTCTCCTAAAAAAGAGTAGACGCTGAAAGCGGTTCTTCTCGTCGCTATTGGTGGCGCGCTTGGTTCTCTTACTCGATACGCGCTTACTTTTGTCACATCAGATTCTGCGGCGGCGACTTTAAATGCCAATCTCATTGGGGTGGCACTTGCTGGCTACCTTCTGGTTTTGATGGAGCGACGTGGGACGCAGAATGTACGGTGGTTCTTGCTCCCCGGATTCTGCGGAGGCATGACCACATTTTCTGCAATTACAATCGAAGTAGTCGGTGAAAATGCAAAAGGCTTCGGATATTTGGTGCTGACCGCTGTTGCATCGCTCATTACGATTGTTATAGCAATTGCTTATGGTCGAGCGACAATAAAGGCAAAACCATGACCGCGCTATATGTCGTGCTCGGCGCTAGCCTAGGAGCTCCAGCGCGCTTTTTAATCGATCAGTACTTTCGCAAGTTCACCAGCAAACCCGTAGGAACATTTATCGTAAATGTCTTCGGATCTTTTCTTGTCGGTCTCACCTTTGCAGATAAAACGCACTGGCACGACTTTCTAGCCCTTGGTTTTGCTGGAGCATTTACAACCTGGTCAACATTTATTCTCGACCTCTACCTTGGTTATGAACTCAAGAAATATAAAGAGGTTGCCATCAATTTAACGTTATCGCTGGTTTTTGGACTCGCGGCCGCGTGGTTCGGATTACAGATTGCTTCTTAACGCATAAAGAGAGCGTTAAGACGTCTTGTAGTAAAGAAGAGCCCAATAACAATCATCACTACAAAGTACATCGCATGTCCGGCCAAAGCCCATGAGATATTGCCGAGAGTTAGCCCACGCACAAGATCAATGGCATGTGCCAACGGGAAGATTCGAATGACCGTTTGAAGCCACTCTGGGAATACATCTAGTGGGTAGAAAGAGCCAGAGAATAAGAACATCGGCAATAAGACCACATTTACTATCTCGAGCTGCTGGAATGACTTCATATATGAAGTAACAGCCATACCAAATGATGCAAAACCAAAAGCGATCAGAACTGCTGCAGGAATAGCCAAGATGCCCCACATGCTTGGGATAAGCCCAAGGGGAGCAACAATTGCCATGAATCCAATGGAGTATGACAGACCACGCAAAAGTGCCCAGCTGATTTCACCGAGTGCTACATCCATCGGTCCGAGTGAAGTTGCAAGCATGCCGTGATAGAGGCGATCGTGTTTAAGTTTGAAATAAACATTCATAGTTGAGTCATAGATCGCGCCATTCATCGCACTTGTCGCAAGAAGTGCGGGTGCGATAAATGCGACATAGCCAACAGGTTGTCCGGCAACAGTGATATCTCCGACGAGATCCTTTAGCCCGTAACCAAAAGATAAAAGAAAGAGAACTGGCTCAACAAAACCTGAAATAACAATCATCCACGTCGATGATTTAAAGGCTATATAGGCTCGCTCCATAATCGCACGTGAGCGACCTGAATAGTACTTTTCACCTGGCTTACCCATGCGGGCTTCAGCGATTGCTACGGCAGTTGAAAGAATCATTACTTACCCAACCTTCTCGTGAAGATTCGGCGTGAAGCGAACAGTCCAACTGCAAGAATTGAGTTCAAGAAAATAAAGTGCACAAATAACATCGAAGTAGAGATTTCAGATCCATACGTTAGCCAGCGACCTAATTCAGTGGCGTGCCACAAAGGTGAAATCCAACCAATCCACTGTAGGAATATCGGCATACTTGAAAGCGGATAGAAGGTTCCTGAGAATAAGAAGAGCGGCATAATGATAAATCGCTCAACAATAGTAAAGAACATATTTTCATTTTCGAGTAATCCCGCCAGCGCCTGCATCAGTGCACCAAAGGCAGCACCAGCCATAACGGCGGTAAAGATTGCAAGATAGGCACGTGGTGATTCAAGAACTCCGAATGCGAGCATGACCAGCCAATAGAGAACGGCGGTAAATACTGTACGGATCAAACTATTAAAGAAAACACCCATAGCGATGTGATTTCCGCTCAACGGTGTCGCATTCATCGAAAAGAATGTTTTATTCCATTTAAAACCTTCAAGGGTAGGAAAGACGCTCTCATCCATAGCACCTTGAATTGCAGCTGTTGCAAGGAGCGCTGGTGCAAGAAATGTTAGATAAGAAACCCCATCAATACCTGCGCTACCTGCATTCTGATCAATATATGAGCCAAGACCTAAGCCGATGGAGATGAGATAGAGAACTGGATTAGCGATCGCAATGGAGATGATCAACCAGACCCATTTCAACATTGAGCGCAGGCGGGCCTCGGTAACAAAGAGTGCACCACGAGCTGCAACCTTGGCAGCATCAACAATCTTGAGAGAGCCTTGTCGCGCTTGGAAAGAACTCATTAATCGACCAAAGTTCTTCCGGTAAGACGCAAGAAAACATCTTCTAGCGAACTACGGCGCACAAGCGATGTCTTTGGGTGGAAACCCTTCTTATACACTCGCTCGAGAAGCTCTTCACCATCTTCTGTGTACATCAAGATGCGATCTGGCAACTCTTCAATTCTTTCGCATAGCTGACCTAAATCATTAGCCATCCCTGCATTGCGCTCTGAACCAAAGCGAACTTCAAGAACTTCCTTCGTTGAGTAATCTTTAATCAACTGAGCAGGACTTCCCTCAGCCATGATCGAACCCTTATCCATCACGACAAGGCGATCACAGAGTTGTTCAGCCTCATCCATAAAGTGAGTAGTAATAAGAAGCGTCACACCATCTTCTTTAAGTCTAAAGAGACGATCCCACAAGATATGTCGAGCTTGAGGATCAAGACCTGTGGTGGGTTCATCGAGCATTAAAATCTCAGGCTCGCTGACGAGCGCACGTGCAATTGTCAGGCGGCGCTTCATCCCACCGCTTAAGGATTCAACCTTTGCACTTCGCTTCTCTTCAAGTTGGGCAAATGCCAAAAGTTCTTCGATCTTGCCTTTAAGGAATTTGCGACTCAGACCAAAGTAACGTCCGTAAATGTAAAGATTTTCAGTAACGCTTAACTGAGTATCTAAATTATCTTGTTGTGGCACAACGCCAAGGTGAGCGCGAATCTGTGGGCCAAATTGTTCTGGATCTTTACCTAAAATCGTGAGCTCACCTGAAGTACGTTGAGATGTTGCACCAATCATGCGCATTGCAGTTGATTTGCCCGCACCGTTTGGTCCTAAAAGTCCGAAGGATTCGCCTTTAAGAACATCAAAATCGATGCCATTTACAGCGGTGAAGTCATCGAACTTTTTTGTCAGTCCCCGCGCGCGGATTAATGATTCGCTCATTATCCAATCTTATCGCGACTGCTGAAGTGTTCTGATCCACTCTTCAACCGCATCAGGATGGCGCGGGATGCGTTCTGAAAGATTGAGACATCCATTTGCCGTCACAACCACGTCATCTTCGATGCGGATTCCGATTCCTCGATATTCAGGGGTGAAGAGTTCATCATCAGGCTGGATATAGAGACCGGGTTCGACGGTGATAACCATTCCTTCACGCAATACGGCATCTGTGTAATTTTCTTTCCGTGCCTTTGCGCAATCATGGACATCAAGTCCTAAGTGATGGCTCACCCCATGCAAAGTCCAGCGACGATGCAGACCAACCTCAGGTCGCAGTGATTCTTCAGCACTGACTGTAAGGACGCCCATATCGGCTAAACCTTTAGCTAAAACTGCTTGGCAGGCTTTATTAATATCTGAAAAAATTGCACCAGGTTTAACGGCTGCAAATCCTGCAAGTTGTGCTTCGTAGACCAACATATATAGCGCACGTTGAGCTGGTGAGAACTTTCCTGAAATTGGCAGAGTGCGCGTGATATCTGCGGTGTAAAACGAATCAACTTCGATTCCAGCATCAATTAACACAAGATCACCATGTTGAACGGGACCATCATTGCGAGTCCAATGGAGTACGCAGGCATGTGAACCACTTGCTGCGATGGTGTTGTAACCGACGCCATGACCTTCAAGGCGTGCGCGACCAAAGAATGCACCTTCAATAATGCGTTCACCGCGAGGATGTTCGGCAGCTGCCGGAAGAGTCAAGATCACATCGTTAAAACCAAAACCAGTCGCATCGACTGCAAGTTGCATCTCGCGAATCTCGTATTCATCTTTGATCAGACGTTGCTCAGATGTAAAGATCAAGAATTCTTCTTCACGTGGATGAACTGCAATTGCTGCATCAACCATGCGATCGCCTCCGCGCAACAAAAGCGCAGGAGTACCTGTAAGAAAATTCTGAAGCTCGGTGACTTTTCGAGTAGCAATCTGATATCGAGATTGCGCTTCGCTCAGCGTGTAGCGACGTCCAACCCAGAGCTCGCCATAGTGGGTATCGCGATAGAAAGCATCGGTATCACGCGTAGAACGCGGATGTATATACAAATAAGTATCGTGGCCGCCTTCAGCCTTCGGCTCCATAACTAAAACTGCATCTTCAGTCGCATCGCTGCCCTGAACTCCGCTGTAGTAAGCAAAAGTTGAATCTGGGCGATAGACGTAGTCAGTATCGTTAGCGCGCACCTTTGAATTACCGGCAGGAATAACAAGTCGTACGTCGGGAAACGCTGCAGAGAGAACTTGTCTGCGCGTATATGCGTAGGTAACAACTTCGAGAGGCGCTAGTTCGGGCAGATCAGAAGGGATCCACCCTGTCTTCATAAATTCACCATAAGCTTCAGAAGGTGCTTGATCATGCACTCTCTTTGTTGTGGTGGTCTCTCCTTCAGCGTTCTCGTTATTCATATCTTTAGTCTACCGAGATCAATCTAAAACTGAAGTCCCTTCACGAAGCCACTTTGCCCTCGTATACTTATCGAATGCGCAGCGCTGATTGGTTTTCAGGAAATACAAAGGACTCATACATTCATCGCGCATGGATGCGCCGCGGAAATCCTGATTCAGCCTTCACCGGTACACGCCCGCAGATAGCAATTCTTAATACAGCATCTGATCTCACCCCCTGCAACATGCACCTTGATGAAGTTGCCCAGAGTGTAAAAAATGGAATTTGGGAGGCCGGGGGAGTTCCTCACAATTTACCGATGCTCTCACTCGGTGAAACTAACCTTCGCCCGACTGCCATGTTGTGGCGCAACTTAGCTGCAATGGCCGCCGAAGAGATGATCCGTGGAAATCCAATAGATGGCGTGGTTCTCCTTGGTGGTTGCGATAAAACAATTCCATCGCTACTGATGGGTGCAACATCGGTAAATCTCCCAGCAATTATTGTTCCGGGCGGGCCGATGTTAAACGGAACATTTAAAGGAAAGATGCTCGGTTGCGGTACAGATGTCTGGCGCTTTAGCGCCGACGTGCGCTCTGGAAAGATGAGTCAAGAAGACTTCAACGCATCAGAGCGCTCCATGATTCGCAGCAAAGGCCATTGCAACACAATGGGAACAGCTTCAACAATGGGTTGCATTGCAGAAGCGCTGGGATTGACGTTGCCTGGTTTAGCCGGTACTCCAGCTGCCGATAGTCGTTTACTTCAAGCAAGCCATGATTCAGGACGCCGCATCGTTGAGATGGTGAAAGAAGATTTGAAACCGCAGGACATCCTCACCTTTGGCGCATTCACCAACGCAATTGTCGCCCTCGGTGCAATCGGCGGCTCCTCAAACGCGGTTGTGCACCTTCTTGCTATCGCTGGTCGCGCCGGCGTTAATCTCACACTCGATGACTTTGATCGCATTGGGTCACGTATTCCACTTCTGGTAAATCTTCTACCTGCCGGTGAACACCT
>CAEZWL010000004.1_pt1 | contig 57244 bp, 54 predicted proteins | sample 7264991 | NCBI WGS metagenome assembly CAEZWL01 (sample SAMEA6813881, study PRJEB35770) | uncultured Candidatus Planktophila sp. | biome: Freshwater; feature: Freshwater reservoir; material: water | place: Czech Republic | collected 2015-11-04 | depth 0.5m m | reverse complement strand
CGATGCGCTGATTAAGGCAAATCTTCACGCCGCCCATGTGCCCGTTGAATTTGGTGGCGAAGGTGCTGACGCACTCGCTGTTGCAATCATTATTGAGGAAGTTGCTCGCGTCTGTGCATCTTCATCTCTTATCCCAGCTGTTAACAAATTAGGATCTTTGCCATTGATGCTCGGCGGCGATACAGAGCAGAAAAAGCGCTGGCTTCCGGCGCTGGCACAAGGTAAAGGATTTTCATACTGTCTCTCAGAATCAGAGGCCGGCTCAGATGCGGCTGCCCTGAAGACAAAGGCAGAGAAGACATCTGCCGGTTGGTTGCTCAATGGAAGTAAGAAGTGGATTTCAAATGCCGGGATCTCTGAGTTCTATACAGTCATTGCACAAACAGATCCAAGTAAAGGATCTAAGGGAATCACTGCCTTCATCGTAGAAAAATCTGATCCTGGAATTTCATTTGGCGCACCTGAGAAGAAGATGGGATTTCGCGGATCACCTACACGTGAAGTCTATTTCGACAATATTGAAATTTCAGATGATCGTCGTATTGGTGAAGTTGGTAAAGGTTTCGCTATTGCGATGGATACTCTTGATCACACCCGAATTACGATTGCCGCACAAGCTCTAGGTATTGCACAAGGCGCACTCGATGCCGCTGAAAAGTACTCACACGAACGTAAGCAATTCGGTAAAGAAATCTTTGAATTCCAGGCAATCCAATTCATTCTTGCCGATATGGCGATGAATATTGAAGCAGCACGCCAACTTACCTATGCTGCCGCTGCAAAGAGTGAGCGAAATGATAAAGACTTACGCTTCTTCTCATCAGCAAGTAAGGCATTTGCAAGCGATGTTGCCATGAAGGTAACGACAGATGCGGTCCAGGTTCTTGGTGGATATGGATATGTCTCTGATTATCCAGTTGAGAGAATGATGCGTGATGCCAAACTTACCCAGATCTATGAGGGCACCAATCAAGTTCAACGCATCGTAATGGCGAGAAATCTTCCTAAATAAAGCGAACGATCTTTTCGTACGTGGCGTAGGCGTTAACTGCAACATCATGCGATTCTCGTGGGAGTAAATCTTCTGAAGTCTCTTCAGGAAAAATCAAGGCAACTGTCCATGCACTTATTTCAGAGAGTGCGCGATCGTAGTACCCACCACCTTGACCTAATCGAAACCCTTGCGAATCAATATGCAGTGCGGGTGCAATCACCACATCAATAAGAGCTAGATTGCTTTCGCGTAGACCTACTGGTTCTAATACTTTGCCTCGGCTCGCCAATTGCTCTCGATCACCATTCCAAAAAACCCAGTCGAGTGATGGCTCTTGCGAATCTGGTGTGATCCGCGGAAGAAGTAATTTTTTTCCAGATTCAAGAATTGCTCTATTGAGTTCATCTGTGTTGGGTTCGTCACCATAAGAGATATAACTCGCAACTATCTGTGCATTTTCAATCTCAGGGCATTCGATGAGATGTGTGTAAGGTAAATCTCGTCGAAGATCTCTGCGATTTTCACGATACTTTTTTCGAAGAAGAGACTTTTGCTCACCTAAGTTCACGTCAATCCCCGATTTCAGTAGCTCTAACAAGTATGGTGAGATTATGGCAGAGCATATAAAAGTTGATGAGTTTCTCTCATCCCTCCTTGCTCTCTGTCGCCCCCTTGAGCCATTCGATATGCCGCTTCTTGACGCCCATGGCGCGACCCTTGCAGCAGATGTTTACGCTGGAGATCGTCTTGTCTTGAAAGAGGGAAGCCGAATTCGCTCCACACAGATAGGTCTTGCAGCATCAATTGGTCGAGATCATCTCCTTACACGCCCACATCCACGCGTTGTTGTTCTCTCTGCCGGACCAGATTTAGTTGAGCCTGGCAATACTCTCAGCGCCGATGAAGAGTACGAAACAAATTCTTGGTTGCTTACTACAGCCGTGCGCGAGACCGGAGCGGTGGCATATCGAGTCCACACGATTCCAGATAATGAAGAAGAGCTAAAGGATGTAATTGAAGATCAATTAGTACGAGCCGATCTCATCATCATTAGTGGTGAACGAAATGACGATTCTTTTGATCTGATCACCAGGACACTTTCAGGAATCGGTGAGATCACCACGATTGATTTAGCAATTGAATCAAGTGGTCGCCACAATTTCGGAGTCATCGGGCCAGATAAAGTTCCAGTCGTTACCCTCCCCGGTGATCCAATCGCGGCCTACATCTCTTTTGAGCTTTTGATTCGCCCGATGATTCGAACAATGCTTGGGGCGGCAACTATTCACCGCCCATCGGTGAAGGCAAAACTGGATAAGGCGATCACCTCGCCAGAGAATTCACGATCCTATGTACGAGGCGTCTTATCTGAAGATGGAAAGACAATCTCACCTCTTGGCAAAGGTAACTCCTCAGCGCAGGATGAGCAGACCACGCTTTCAGATGCCAACGCCTTTATCGCAATCCCTGAAGGAGTCACCACTCTTGAATCTGGGTCAGAAGTAACTGTTGTCGTGCTTGAGCGCCGATACATCTAATCCTCATGTCATCACCGAACTGGCCAATACTTCTCAGTGATGGTGAATTAGAGCTACGCCCACTTCGCTTAAGAGATCGTATGAAGTGGAATCGTGTACGTAGCCATAACCGTGACTGGCTGCGCCAATGGGAGGCGACGCTTCCGACAGTCACAACGGGTCCTTCTGCAACAATCGGCCAACACGAGCTACCGTCTTTTTTTGCGATGATTCGAATCTTTAATCGTGAGGCACGCCATGGCCGTTCGTACTCATTTGTTATTTGGAGAGGCAGCGACCTGATCGGTCAGATAACGATGGGGGGCGTGATTTATGGAGCCATGCGAGGGGCACATATTGGCTATTGGATAGACCGCGACCACGCGAATCGCGGATTTACTACGCAGGCCGTTGAAATTCTGACTCGATTTGGCTTCGATCAACTTGGTCTGCATCGCATCGAAATTAATCTACGCCCAGAAAATGCCCCATCACGCAGAGTTGCAGAGAAGGCGGGATATATCCTCGAAGGCAGTCGAGCTCGCTATCTACATATTGATGGACAGTGGCGAGACCACATAACTTTTGTAAAAGAAAACGCTAGCGTCGAATAAGAGTTGATAAAAAAATAGTAAGAAAGAGTAGGGGGCAAATCCAAAGAACTCAGGGCCCCACCGCGTAATCTTGGCTCACCATGGCCTCCGGAATTATCTATCTAGCGATTATTGGCATGTGGGTTGCCTATTTTCTGCCGCGCTGGATCGATAGTCGGAACGAATTCACGGGGAAAAGCGCACAGAGATATCGAAGTGCACTTGAAGTTGTAGCGGGAAATACAAGTCCGCTCTCTGATGTGGATCGAATGAGGGCTCATCAAATGAGATTGATGCGCAGAAGATTATTCTTCGCATTAATCGTCACTTCTTTCTTACTGACATTGATTGGTGCGATTATGCAAACAGTAACTTGGACTCTTCTACTACTACCAATTGCAGGATTCATTTTCTATCTTGCTCATGTTCGTCATGAAGCCAATACTGAGAAAATTACGAAGCGACGTCGCGATGAATTACATCGAACTAATGCAGGCGTATCGACTACGAACTTTGCTGAAATTGTTACACCACATTCTGTTACTGAACATTGGATTCCACTCGCGGAGCGCGAAATCACTGGTGTAACGATTTTGCCAAAGGGTAGTCAACAGGCAGCAAATGAATGGGATCCACAGAGCGTTCCAGTACCAACATATGTCAATGCTGCAAAAGCGGTTTCGTCACAGCGCATCATTGACCTGACAGAGCCGGGTAAATGGAGCGAAGAGCAAGAGCGTCTCGAGCGTGAAGCGCTGGCAGCAGCTGCACCATCACGAGATCAAATCTTTGATCAGCAGTTGGCTGAAGAAGCAGTCACACGCCTTCGCGAAAATCGCGCAGCCGGCGAATAAAACGTCCTCAATCCGGCGTCTTAAATCCAGCTGGGCAACCACATACGTGAATACCACGCGTCATATGTCATTACATCTCCCACAAAAATAGGGAGAAAGTAAAGAAAGTTAAAGAAAACTATTACAGCAAATACCGATGAGGCAATTGTTCCCCACTTGTGATTATGTGAAATAAACCAGCGCGCACAGTACACAATAGCCAGGATGAGGAATGGCTGGAAAATTATTGAGTAGAAAGAGAAGACCGTACGCTCTCCAAAAGCAAACCAAGGAAGATACCCAGCAACCATACCCATGACAATGATGGTGGATGCAGGTTCCATGCGACGTTTAATTATTGATTTAATCCAGAAGCCGAATACAACAAAGATTGCAATCGCCCCGGTCCACCATAGAAATGGTGTTCCCATTGCTAGAACTTCCTGTGAACACGATGGGGCTCCACATGTTTTTGGTGATTCATAAAAAAATGATGTTGGACGTGACTGTATGAGCCACGTCCATGGATGTGCCATGTAAGTATGTTTTTCATTGAGCCCTGTATGGAACGAGAGCATCTGCTCGTGATATTTAATAAAGGAAGTGATCGCGTTAGATCCGGCATCTCGCCCCCATCCACGATCAGAGAGAAACCAACCCACCCAAGTAGCTAGATAGATAGCAATTGGAATAAGAGTAAAGGTGAGAATTCGTTCGATACTCGGACGAATGAGATTGCGTCCTGTGTGATGAGTGAATGCGCGATAGAGAGCAACTGCTCCAAATACGGCGATGAAATAGAGCGCACTCCACTTTGTGCCTAAAGCTAGGCCGAGGAAAATTGCCGTGACCACGTAATTTTTGCGAATAAAGAAATACGTTGCGGCGAGAATGAGTGTGGTGAGAAAGTTATCAAGAAGTGAAGTGCGTGAATGGACAAGCGCGAGTCCATCGACTGCGGCTAAAAATGTTGCAAGTAGCGTGAGAAGTTGTGAACGGAAGAGTCTCTGCGCAATGAGGCCGATAAGAATAATTGAGATAGTTCCAGCCACGGCTGTTGCAAATCTCCACCCGAATTCATTGTCACCAAATAGTCGTATTCCTATTGCTATAAACCATTTACCAAGGGGAGGGTGAACCACAAATTCTGGCTCGTCCTTTGTAACCTCAACACCGAAAGCGAGAAAGTCTCGAGCAGCATCGACGTAGTAGACCTCATCAAAAACTAGACCTTTTGGAGTGGCTAGATTAATTACTCGCAGAAGAAATCCGAGGCCAGCGATCAGATAGATTCCGAGGTAGGTCACGGCATAAGGGTATGCGCATCTGTAAGTAAAGTGGAGTAATTCCTGAGAAGATAGTCCAATGACCTTAACGTTGGCGGCTACTCCTCTTGGTAATCCAGGAGATGCCAGCCCGCGATTAAAGCAAGCGATCATTGATGCCGAAGTTATTGCGGCGGAAGACTCTCGCCGATTTCATCGATTGGCTGCAGATCTTGGTGTCACATTTACTGCACGGATAATCTCATTCTTTGATGGAAATGAAACTGCGCGGACCGAGGAAGTACTCTCACTTCTTCACAGTGGCAAAAAAGTTCTTGTTGTATCGGATGCAGGGATGCCAACAATTAGTGATCCAGGTTTCCGACTTACACGCGATGCGATCGCGCTAGGAATCAGTGTTGTTGTTATTCCAGGCCCTAGCGCCCCAACGATGGCGTTAGCACTCTCTGGGCTTGCGACAGATCGTTTTACATTTGAGGGTTTTCTTCCTCGCAGCTCTGGTGCTCGCATTGCTCACCTTGAAACGTTGCGATTTGAGGAACGCACCATGGTTTTCTTTGAGGCCCCTCACCGCATTACAGATTCACTGCGCGATGCCGCATCAATTCTCGGCATTGATCGTCGTGCCGCGGTCTGTCGTGAAATGACAAAAACCTATGAAGAGACAGTTCGAGGCTCGCTACAAGAGCTGATTGATTGGTCTCAATCGAAGGAGATTTTAGGAGAAATCACGCTGGTAATCGAAGGAGTACCTGTCGGTGCTGCGATAAAGAGTGCGGAAGAGATTGTTGCTCGAGTACGCGAATTTGAATCTGCTGGAATGGATCGTAAAGATGCGATCGCAACAGTGGCAAAAGAGTCAGAACTGCCTAAGAAGGTCGTCTATGCCGCTGTCGTTGATGCGAGTAAGTCGTAATAAGATGGCGCACGTGAAATCCTTCTACCTGACAACACCGATTTACTATGTCAATGATGCCCCGCATATTGGGCATGCATACACAACTGTTGCAGGAGATGTACTCACACGTTGGCATCGCCAGCGTGGTGAATCTGTCTGGTTTCTGACTGGCACAGATGAGCATGGCCAGAAAGTAATGCGCACTGCAGAGCAGAACAACGTTGCTCCACAAGAATGGGTTGATCGTCTTGTTGCTGATGCGTGGAAGCCCAATTGGAGTGCGCTGAATATCGCAAATGATGATTTCATCCGCACTACAGAGCCGCGCCATACCGAACGTGTTCAGAAGTTTCTACAATCACTAAAAGACTCTGGCCACATTTATGCGGGAAAGTATGAAGGCCCGTATTGCGTGGGCTGCGAAGAATTCAAGCTACCAGGTGATCTCATCGATGCAGATGGAGAGAAACTCTGCCCTATTCACAGTAAGCCCGTTGAAATTGTCAATGAAAATAATTGGTTCTTTAAACTCTCCGCATTTGCCCAACCACTTATTGATTTATATAAGAACAATCCAGATGCTTGCCAACCTGAAAGTGCGCGCAATGAAGTGATCTCGTTCTTAGAAGGCGGAGTTTCAGATCTCTCCATTAGCCGATCAACATTTGATTGGGGAATCCCTGTTCCCTGGGATACCGATCAAGTTGTTTACGTTTGGTTTGATGCCCTACTTAATTATGCAACCGCAGTTGGACTCACTGATGATCCAAATTCAGAAGGTGGGAAGAAGTTTGCGCAGACGTGGCCGGCTGATGTTCATCTTGTAGGAAAAGATATCTTGCGCTTTCACGCCGTCATTTGGCCAGCGATGTTGATGGCTGCCGGACTTGATACCCCTCGCAAAGTCTTTGCACATGGATGGCTCTTAGTTGGCGGCGAAAAAATGAGTAAATCAAAACTCACAGGAATCGCTCCCTCTGATATCACCGACCACTTTGGTATCGATGCTTTTAGATATTACTTCTTGCGCGCAATTCCCTTTGGTAGCGACGGATCTTTCTCTTGGGAAGATATGAGTGCGCGTTACACATCAGAGCTCGCAAATGACTTTGGAAACCTAGCCTCACGCCTTGCAGCGATGATTGAAAAGTATTGTGAAGGCGTTATCCCTGCCCCACACCATGATGATTCACTTGTACAAGCCCTCAAGGCAACAGTCGAGACAGCAGATAAAGCGATGGTCGCTCTTGATTTCCAAACCGGAATCGTTGCGGCCATGGACTTTTGTAAAAAAGTTAACGGATATGTGACTGAAAAAGAGCCATGGATTTTGGCGAAAGATCCAGCAAATAAAGCTGAGTTAGAACAAGTTCTTTATAACACCGCTGAATCTCTACGAGCACTCGCTGTTCTTTTGCACCCTGTTATGCCAGCCACCACTGAAGTTCTTTGGAACTCACTCGGTGCGCAAGAAACACTTGGCCCAATCGGTGCCCAGAAGGTGAGCGATATTGCGCAATGGGGGCAACTGCCACAAGGCGCTGTTGTAACAAAGAGCCCAGTTCTCTTTCCACGACTTGAGATTAAAGAGTAATTTTCAGATGGCAGATCGCCACAATCGCGATATTGATCGCCAACTTGCGCCAGCACCAGAGCCGCTACCTGTTCCTTGTGTTGATGCACACGCCCACATCGAGATTGTCGCAAATACAGCTGTTGATTCACCTGAAGTAAAACAAGTACTCGATGATGCCGCGAAGGCTGGAATTGATCGAATAGTTCAGGTTGGATATTCAGCAGAGCAATCACAATGGGGAGTTGATCTTGCCGCACTCTATGAGAACCAAGTTCTTGCAGCGGTAGCCCTTCACCCTAATGAAGCGCCAGTTGTGGCAGATCTTGAAAAGGATTTAGCGATCATTGAAAAATTGGCAGAACATCCGCGGGTACGAGCAATTGGCGAGACAGGGCTTGATTACTTTCGCACACCACCAGAACTGCGCCCGCGTCAACAAGAATCATTTAAGTGGCATATTGAACTGGCCAAGCGAAGTAGGAAAGCGCTAGTAATTCACGACCGCGATTCACACGATGATGTCTTATCTATCCTCGAAGAAGTCGGTGCACCTGAAAAGACTGTCTTTCATTGCTTTTCTGGAGATGTAGAGATGGCTAAGAAGTGCATTGAACGTGGATATATTCTCTCGTTTGCTGGGACTGTTACCTTTAAAAATGCTCCGGCGCTGCGTGAAGCACTTTCAATTACACCTATTGATCAGATTTTAGTTGAGACGGATGCTCCGTTTTTAGCCCCGATGCCACATCGTGGAGCACTCAATTCACCAGCACAGATTGCAACCATTGTCAGAGCAATGGCTGATGAACGTAACGCTGAACTCGCTGAGTTTGCGACAGCGATTTCAAATAATGCCGAGAGAATATTTGGTTCGTTTGCCGCAGGAACATCGCTGTGAGCCTTCTAGGAGCGGCAGAGATTAGAGAGCTTGCCGCTCTCCTTGATCTCAAACCATCTAAATCACTTGGTCAAAACTTTGTTATTGATGCAAATGTGTGTCGAAAAATCGTTCGAGTTGCCGATGTTCGTAGCGATGATGTCGCACTTGAAATTGGCCCCGGCCTTGGATCGTTGACACTCGCCCTTTTAGAAGAAGCAGCATCTGTGGTTGCAATTGAAATTGACTCTCGTTTGGCCAGGCAGCTCCCGATCACGGCTGCAAAACATAGCCAGCGATCAGAACAGTTAACAGTTCACACAAGTGATGCGTTGGCAGTCACATCACTTGATGTGGAACCCACCGTATTGGTTGCTAACTTGCCCTATAACGTTTCAGTCCCCGTCTTTCTTCATCTCCTTGAGTACTTCCCAACGCTACGAAGCGGTGTCGTGATGGTGCAGGCAGAAGTTGCTGATCGTTTAGCGGCGAAACCAAATAGCAAGGAGTACGGAATCCCAAGCGTGAAGGCGGCATGGTGGGCAGATGTGACTAGTGCAGGCTCTGTTTCTCGATCAATTTTCTGGCCAGCTCCGAATGTAGATTCTAAGTTAGTAGCCTTTTCGCGCCATGCCCCATTAGGTGATGAAGTGCTACGAAAGAAGGTCTTTTCAATCATCGATTTAGCATTCGCTCAGCGCAGAAAAATGCTCCGTTCAACCTTGTCATCTATCTATGGCGGTTCGGCGGCAGCCGAAGCGCACCTTGCGTCGGTGGGAATTGATGGCACGTTGCGTGGTGAAGCGCTGACCATTCAAGATTTCTGCACAATTGCTCAATAAGTAATAAGGTCTACGCGTGGCAAAAGATTCAGTAACGGTGCGCGTACCTGCAAAGGTTAATTTGCAGTTATCCGTTGGCCCGCGAGAGTCCGATGGCTTCCACAATCTTGTCTCTGTCTTTCAGGCTATTTCAATTTTCGATGATGTGACCGTCACAAAGAGCGCCCCTGGTTCAGGAATCACTATTTCAATCGTGGGAGATCACACCCATGGGGTTCCAGCGGATCAGACAAATTTGGCGGTGAAGGCTGCGCAGTTAATTGCATCTGAATATGACATCACGATCGATGTTCATATTGAAGTTAAGAAGAGCATCCCAGTTGCAGGAGGTATGGCTGGTGGAAGCGCCGACGCTGCTGCAATGATTGTTGCAATTGATTACCTGTATGACTTAGCAATGTCTCGTGAAGAACAACATGATTTCGCCGCATCTCTGGGTAGCGATGTTCCATTTATGCTCACGGGTGGAACTGCTATTGGACAAGGCCACGGTGACCAACTTACATCTGCTCTTTCACGAGGTACCTATCACTGGGTCTTAGCACTTTCCAGCGTCGGTCTTTCAACACCAGCTGTTTATGCAGAGTGTGATCGATTGCGTGCAGAGTTAGATATCTCAGAGCCACGAATTAGTGATCAATTAATGCAGGCACTTCTTTCAGGGGACGCGAAAGCCGTTGGCGCATCACTGAGCAATGATCTACAAAGTGCGGCCTGCACGTTGCGTCCTGCACTGTCATTAGTTCTCGATGTTGGCCAGGAATATGGAGCACTTGGTGCGATAGTTTCAGGCTCTGGCCCCACTGTTGCATTTCTCGTTGCAGATGTTGAAGCAGGCTTGGATTTAGCGGTCGCCCTGACCTCAAGTGGAGTTGTAGGAAGCGTTGCTCGGGCCTTTGGTCCTGTGCAGGGCGCAAAAATTATTTAACGATTGCGCGGATTCTGGTCGCCAGCACCCCAAGTAATGAGGGAGAATACGGGTTCCGCCATTGTGTAGTGGCTAGCACATGGGCCTTTGAAGCCCAGGGTCCAGGATCGATACCTGGTGGCGGAGCAATTTATATTGCCCGCCGAATAAGCAGGCGGAGCAATTTATATTGCCCGCCGAATAAGCAGGCGGAGCAATTTATATTGCCCGCCGAATAAGCAGGCGGAGCAAGTTACACTTAATACATGAGCCTTGAAACAGTGGTTGTTCTCGCCGCTGGAGAAGGCACGCGGATGAAATCCACAACTCCCAAGGTTCTTCATGAAATTTCTGGTCTCACACTTCTTGGCCATGTTCTCCATGCAGTAAGTGGGCTCAAGGGTAAAAATCTTTGCATTGTCGTCGGCGCAGGTCGTGAACTTGTTGAAGCACATGTTGCCCAAATTGCACCTCACGCCACAACGGTCTTTCAAGAACACCGCGGTGGTACCGGTCATGCAACTCAATTGGCGCTCGCAGGCACAAGTTCACAGGGAACTGTCTTGGTTCTTGCAGGGGATACCCCGATGCTTACAGGTGCCTCACTTGAAGCACTTTTAGAAGTTCACCATAAAGGAAAGTTTGCAGCATCTGTCATGACTGCTGAGCACCCAGATCCAACAGGGTATGGCCGAATTGTTCGCAGCGAAGATGGTTCATTACTTCGTATCGTTGAAGAGCGCGATGCCAGCGATGAAGAGAAGGCAATCTACGAAGTTAATTCTGGGGTCTACGCATTCGACGGTGTAAAACTTGCGGCAGCGATTGGAAAATTAAAGAACGATAATTCACAAGGCGAGCTCTATCTCACCGATGTTCTTGAAATCCTCCGTAATGACGGTGGATCAATCGCAGCGGTTCTCATCGAAGACTTTATTGAAATTCTCGGAGTTAATGACCGTGCCCAGCTTGCTGAAAGCGCTGCTCTTTTGCGCGATCTGATTAACGATAATTTAATGAAGGCTGGCGTGACTATCGTTGATCCAATCTCAACCTGGGTTGATTCAACTGCCACAGTTGAAAGTGATGTCACGTTATTGCCAGGTACATGGATTGCTGGGTCAACAAAGGTTGCAAGCGGCGCCGTTATCGGGCCTCGCAGCACATTGCTTAATTGCACCGTTGCCTCTGGTGCGCAGGTGATTGAATCTCACTGCACAGGTGCTGTGATCGGTGCCAATGCAAGCGTTGGACCATTTACATATTTAAGACCAGGTACCCAACTAGGCACATCAAGTAAGGCCGGAGCATTTGTTGAGATGAAGAATGCTGTTGTTGGTGACGGTTCAAAGGTTCCGCACCTTTCATATGTTGGCGATGCCACAATCGGTGAGGGTAGCAATATCGGTGCTGCGACAATTTTCGTGAATTACGATGGCGTTGAAAAACACCACACCGTGGTTGGAGATCATGTGCGAATCGGGAGCGATTCCATGTTGGTAGCCCCGATCACGATCGGAGATGGCGCATATACAGCCGCTGGCTCAGTGATTACTGAAGATGTGCCACCCGGAGCAATTGGAGTTGCTAGGGCAAAGCAGAGAAATGTATTAGGTTGGGTCCTGCGCAAGCGATCCGGTACAAAATCAGCAGATGCGGCCTCGCGTCATGATGATGGGAAGAAGGGCTAACTTCTGTGAGCGAACTCAGATTAACTTCCGAAAAAAGATTACGACTCTTTACAGGACGAGGTTTTCCAGAGTTAGCAGATGAAGTTGCATCCGAACTAGGCGTCCCACTTACCCCAACCTCTGCTTATGATTTTGCAAATGGTGAAATTTTCGTTCGCTTCGAAGAATCTGTACGCGGTTGCGATGCATTCGTACTTCAGTCACATGCTGCCCCAGTAAATAAGCAGATCATGGAACAACTCATCATGGTTGATGCTCTCAAGAGAGCTTCAGCAAAGCGCATTACAGTCGTTGCACCTTTCTACGGATATGCTCGTCAAGATAAGAAGCACCGTGGACGTGAGCCAATCTCTGCACGATTGATGGCTGATCTTTATAAGACTGCAGGCGCTGATCGCTTAATGGTTGTCGACCTTCACACTTCTCAGATTCAAGGTTTCTTTGATGGTCCAGTAGATCATCTCTTTGCTCTACCAATGCTTGCCAATTATGTTGGAAGCAAAGTTGATCGTTCGATGCTCACAATTGTTTCTCCTGACTCAGGACGAGTGCGCGTTGCAGAACGTTGGTCAGAACTTCTTGGTGGATGTCCGATCGCATTTATTCATAAGACACGAGATCCACTTATTCCAAATGAATCAGTAACAGGCCGCGTCGTTGGTGATGTCACAGGTCGCACATGCGTTGTTATCGATGACATGATTGACACTGCAGGAACAATTACGAAGGCTGTTGATGCCCTCTTTGAGGGGGGTGCAAAAGATGTCATCATCGCAGCAACCCATGCAGTCTTCTCAGGCCCTGCTGTTGAGCGCTTGAAAGAGTCTCGTGCTGTTGAAATTGTTGTCACAAACTCACTTCCGATCGCTGAAGATAAGCGTTTCGACAAGCTCACCGTGCTCACCATTGCCCCACTTTTGGGTCGGGCGATCCGTGAAGTCTTCGAAGATGGCTCAGTAACAAGCCTTTTTGACGGACACAGCTAACTCAGGCTAATCTTTGCTCTGTTCCGGCGAGGGTGAAATTTATCCGTGATCGACGGCGTAGGGATCAACTCCTGCTGGAACTTCATGCAATAACTTCAAGAATTGCAAGTGAAGTATCTACAGCGCTAAGGGAGTAAGACAATGGCAGAAGTATCAATCAAGGGAACATCACGTACCGAATTCGGTAAAGGTGCTTCACGTCGTGCACGCGTTGCAGGACTTGTCCCAGCAGTTATCTACGGCCATGGAGAGAAGCCGCTTCACATCACATTGCCAGCACGCGAACTTGGCGTAGCCCTCAAGGAGTCAAACGTTCTCCTTAACATTGATATTGATGGAAAGGTTGAACTCACACTTCCAAAGTCAGTAGTTCGCCATCCACTTAAGCAGATCCTCGAGCACATCGACCTCGTACTTGTTCGTCGTGGTGAGAAAGTTACCGTTGACGTTCCTGTTCACACTGAAGGAAAGCACGATCCAGACGGCATCCTTGAGCACGTTAACCACACAATCGAAGTTGAAGCTGAAGCAACATCTATTCCTAAGTTCGTCACACTTGATATTGAAGGAATGTCAGCTGGAACATCACGTTATGCATCAGAGGTTGTTCTTCCTGCAGGCACAACTCTTGTGAGCGATCCAAAGATGATTATCGTTCACTTGTCTGAGCGTTCAACAGCGGCGGTAGAAGAGGTAGCAGCTCCAGTAGCAACAGATGCTGCGGCACCTGCTGCAGATGCTGAAAAGAAAGACGCTTAACCCGTACCCTTTCTCATTATGACGTGGTTGGTAGTGGGCCTTGGTAATCCAGGGGATCAATACGCTGCCACCCGTCACAATGTGGGTCAGATGGTTATTGACCATCTTTTAAAACGCCACAATGTAAAGCTTGCAAATCACAAATCTCGCACCCAAATTGCTGCCTATAAATTAGGCGTTGGTGTTGATGCGCATCCAGTAATTCTCGCTAAATCAAATAGTTATATGAATGAAACTGGCGGGCCAATAAAGGCTCTTGCTAACTTTTACTCAGTTGAACCCGCAAAGATTATTGTCTTGCACGATGAGTTAGATATCGGATATTCAGTTATCCGCAGCAAGTTAGGCGGCGGCGACAATGGCCACAACGGTTTGAAATCAATGACCTCTGCCTTTGATACCCCTGATTACTATCGAATTCGTCTAGGTATCGGCCGCCCAATGGGTCAACAAGATCCAGCAGACTTTGTCTTGAAGCAATTCAGTAAGGAAGAAAAACTGTCTCTCGGAGAATTCATTGATCGAGGCAGTGATGTTGTTGAATCCCTGATCGAAAAAGGGCTTGATTTCACCCAATCAAAATTTAATTCCTAGATCAGCCAGTATTTCGAAGGCCTGCAGCAACACCATTGATCGTCAGCAGAAGCGCACGAATCAGCGTTGGATCTGCAGAGTCACCCTTAGCGCGCACGCGCTGTAGAAGGTTGATCTGCAGCAAGTGCAGAGGTGAAAGATAGGCATCGCGTACTTGTAGCGTGCGTGCCAGGACAGGTTGTTCGCTCAAGAGCGAATCTTTCTGGGTGAGCAACAGAATCTCTGAAACAGTGAGTTCGAATTCTGCAGTGATCTCATCAAGGAAGTGGTGAAGCTCTTTCGGAACAAGAGTTTCTACATAACGACGAGCTGTAACTAAATCGGTCTTAGCCAGCGTCATCTCTACATTGCTGATAAATGTATGGAAGAAGTGCCAATCTTTAAGCATCGATTTCATATCATCGCTCTTACCAGCATCACGTGCGGCCTTAAGTCCTGACCCCACACCAAACCAGCCCGGCACAATTTGTCGTGATTGGGTCCATCCGAATACCCAAGGAATCGCGCGTAAAGATCCCAGACCTGATGTCGCATCTGGCCTGCGCGATGGGCGTGAACCAAGGAATAGATTTCCGAGTTGTTCTACTGGTGTTGAGGCGTAGAAATAAGCGGGAAGATCAGGATGATCGACCAACTTTCGGTATTGCGCAAAAGAAGCATTAGAGATGACATCCATGCAGAGATTCCAACGCTCTAACTCTTTTTTATCTTGTCGTGGAGCACGGTTTAAAATCGTTGCTTCAAGTGATGCCGCCAACGTAAGTTCGACATTCTCGCGGGCTAATGCAGGTAATGAATACTTATCGCTAATTACTTCACCTTGTTCGGTTACTTTGATTTCACCATCAATAGATCCCCAAGGAAGAGCGACAAGAGCTTCATACGTAGGGCCGCCACCGCGACCAACAGATCCTCCGCGACCGTGGAATAAACGAAGGCGGACTCCGTATTTCATTGCAACATCACGAAGCTGACGCTGTGCGCGGTGAATCTCCCACTGACTTGTTGCAATTCCCGCATCTTTATTCGAATCAGAGTATCCCAACATGACTTCTTGGATATTTCCACGAAGTTCAACAACTTTTCGATATGTCGGATCAGATAAAAGTGTTTCGAGAATCTCACCTGCTGCACGCAGTTCGGCAACAGTTTCGAGTAGAGGTGCAAATCCGATCTTTGCACGATCTGCCGATACATCAACCAACCCAGCCCATTTAGCAAGCACCGTTGCAGCGATCAGATCGTCAGCACCCTTTGTCATCGAGACGATGTAGGTCTCAATAATCTCTGGTCCGAAATCCTCAATCAATTCGTTGATTACGACAAAGGTGTTAAAGGTCTTTGCATCATTTCCGGTAAGCGATGCGGTCTGCTGGTTCGTTGGCTCTGCAAGTAATGCCACGAGAGTTTTAAAGCGTTCTTCGTGGCTCTGTGTTGAATATGAACCACCGATAATCTGAGAAAGAGCTGTATGGTGGGCATCAGAATGCTCACGAATATCAAGGGTTGCATGTGTTATTCCAAAGGCCGCAACCGAGCGAATAGTTCTTTCAAGTAAACCCGTAGCGATTAACTCGCCACGGTGAGCAAAGAGTGAATCACGCATCAACGTTAAGTCAGCTAATAGTTCGGCAGTATCTTTGTAATCACGATGCGGTACATGAGGGGTGCCCTGAGCATGGCGTTCACGAGTGAGCGCTAAGCGATGAACAATTGCTGTCGCCTTTAAACGGTATGGCTCTTGCGTATTAAGTCGACGAAAACGTGGTTCAAACTCAGGAATGTGTTTTAAATCTTCCTCAACAGAAGCAGAAAGTTCAGGAGTCGCACCGATAATTCGGGTAGAGACTGAAAGCATCTGTCGCAATTGATCCATCGCGGCGATTGTTGTTCGAATGGCGTGGCCCACTTGGAGAATAACAGCAGCCTTAGTGATCTCAGGAGTGATATTTGGATTGCCATCGCGATCACCACCAATCCACGTTCCAAATGTGAGCGGCTTGGCAGTAACTGGTAAATCAACACCTAAGCGCTTTAACTCGTGCGCAAACTCATTAAGAACTTCTGGCACTGTCGTGCGAGCAAGATCATCTAGATAATAAAGAGCGTTCATCGCTTCATCAAGTGGTTCAGGGCGATCAACGCGTAATTCATCTGTCTGCCATAGCAGATCAACAATTTCAGCCAGTGATTGTGTATTTGTCACACTTTTTGGTAAATCAAGAAGGCGCGAAATCTCTCCAAGTTTATTGAGAATTGATCGGCGGGCAGCCTCTGTTGGGTGAGCGGTAAACACTGGGCGCACGCTAAGTTCGCTGATCCATTGCTCAAGATCGCTTTGTGTAAATTGATGACCAGGAAGTTGAGCCTTCTGTGCTTCGATGATTTTATCTACAGCACGCGAAATCCATGAACCGTTGAACTCGCGAGATTCTGAAATAATACGTACTCGGTTTACCTGCTCGGCGACATTTGCCAAATGAAAATAAGTACTAAATGCTCGAACGAGCTGGATCGAATCATCTACCGATAAATCCTTAAGAACTTCTCCGCCAGTTCCTTCGCGTACAGCCTTTCGCACGCTTTCAACCAGATCGAGAAGCTCTTGCCCTTCTTGACGGACGAGGGTTTGACCAAGGAGATCGCCTAATCGACGCACATCAGCGCGCAGCGACTCATCCTGATTTGTCATGCGCATATTCTCGCAGGGAAATCTGTGCATCGCACACACCGTAGACTTTGCTCATAGCCCCCTGGTCTTGACCAAGCGGGGCCAGTTGCTATTGGGGGGTGAAATATGCGCGGTGTTATCTCAGCCATCGAGATAAACCCAGAGGTCAATGACGCGCTGCTTCACTCAAGCAAAATTATTGCACCAAGTTCGTCATACCCATTTCTTCTTGCAGCTCGTGCAAAAGAGCGCCCCTTACTTGTCATCACAAGTTCTTCACGCAGCGCAGAAGATTTGGCACACGAGCTACGTGAATTACATGATGTGGTTCTTGAATTTCCTGCCTGGGAAACACTTCCTCATGAACGCTTAAGTCCACGCAGTGACACAGTGGCGCGTCGAGTTGCCACGCTGAACTCATTGGCAACACCGCACGCTCTCCATCCAATTGTGATCACACCGGTGCGAGGAGCAATTCACAGATTTATTTCGGCGGTCTCCTCACAACCGTTACTTACGCTAGAAGTAGGGCAAGAAATCTCACTGACTAGCCTCGTTGAGCATTTGGTTTTAAACGCTTACTCCAGAACTGATCTTGTTGAAAAGCGTGGAGAGTTTGCTGTTCGCGGTGGAATTATTGACGTGTTCTTCCCTCTAGCCATTCATCCCGTGCGCATTGATTTCTTCGGTGATGAAATTGAAGAGATGAAGTACTTCGATGTCTCTGATCAGCGTACCCAAACCCCTGTTACTGAGAAGATTGAAATTCTTCCTTGCCGCGAATTCATTCTGACGCCCGAAGTTCAGGAACGTGCCGGCAAACTCGAGAATAAATATCCATCGGCCTCAGAGATTCTTGGAAAAATTGCTCAAGGAATTTCATGCGATGGAATGGAATCCCTAGTTCCGATGCTCATCGATGAACTTGAGACGATTACTTCGCGCATGCCTACAAAGAGTGAAGTGATTTTTATTGATGACGAACGAATCAAATCGCGTACTGCAGACCTTATTGCTACCAATGACGAGTTCTTTCAGGCCGCTTGGTCGGGCGCATCAATCGGTGCTACTGCGCCTCTTCCAGTTGAAGCTACAACATATCTTGATTGGGATGAACTGCATGCAGTAATTGTGGAAGCGGGCCTTACCGCTAGATCACTTAATAGCTTTGGTAGCGACCTTGATACAAGTGCCACATTCTTAGATTTCACTGCGATAGAACCTATGCGCGGCGATAGTGATCGGGTCATCGAGTTACTGCGCACAGGGCTCTCAACGCAGCAGAGCGTTATCTTCTCAGCATCAGGACATGGCATGATCGAACGATTTGCAGGCGTATTCCGCGCTGCAGATTTGCCGGTCAAGGTTATGCAATCACTCAATGAGATTCCGGCTAAAGGTGCGATACATCTCTGCCAATCAACAATCGCTTATGGCTTCTCATCTGAAGACTCTGGAATTCTCTATGTCACAGAGCGCGATCTCTCGGGCAGCAAATCAAGTGGGCGCGATAGTGCAAAGATGCCATCAAAGCGTAAGCAGGCCGTTGATCCACTTGAACTCAAAGCTGGAGATTTTATAGTTCACGAACAACATGGAATCGGTCGCTATATTGAAATGACAGCGCGCACTGTCAATACCGTGACTCGTGAATATCTTGTAATTGAGTATGCATCGGCAAAGCGTGGACAACCAGGGGACCGCATCTTTGTTCCGACCGATTCGCTTGAACAAGTGAGTAAGTACATCGGTGGTGAATCCCCAACAGTTCACCGAATTGGTAGCGGTGAATGGCAGAAGGCAAAGGGACGTGCACGTAAAGCGGTAAAGGCAATTGCTGGTGAACTCATTAGATTGTATGCAGCGCGTACAAGTGCGCCAGGGTTTGCCTTCTCACCCGATACGCCATGGCAGCGAGAGCTAGAAGATGCCTTCTCTTACATTGAAACTCCTGATCAACTCTCCACCATTGAAGATGTGAAACTGGATATGGAACGCCCGTATCCCATGGATCGCATCATCTGCGGTGATGTTGGATATGGAAAGACTGAGATCGCAATTCGCGCCGCCTTCAAGGCCGTGCAAGATGGAAAACAAGTTGCGGTGCTTGTTCCCACAACTCTTCTTGTTCAGCAACATACAAAGACTTTTGCAGAGCGTTATGCAGGTTTCCCAATCAAAGTTGCGGGCTTATCGCGCTTTAATAGCGTGAAAGAGGCGAAGGCGATCCTTGATGAAACGCTCAATGGCAGCGCTGATGTCATTATCGGAACCCACCGTTTGCTCTCACAGGATGTTGTTTTCAAGGATCTTGGCCTGGTCATTGTTGATGAAGAGCAACGCTTTGGAGTTGAACAGAAAGAATCCCTGAAGAAATTACGCACAACAGTGGATGTTTTAGCGATGTCTGCAACACCGATTCCACGCACACTTGAGATGGCTGTGACTGGTATCCGTGAGATGTCAACGATCACTACACCACCTGAAGAGCGCCATCCGATTTTGACCTATGTGGGTCCGGCAGATGATGCCCAGATACGGGCGGCAATCCATCGTGAACTTTTACGTGATGGTCAGATTTTTTATCTGCACAATCGAGTGGAATCAATCGATCGTGCCGCTGCAAAGATTCAAGACCTTGTCCCTGAGGCGCGAATTCGCGTTGCACATGGACAGATGAGTGAAGGTGCACTGGAAGATGTGATTCTTGCATTCTGGAATCGAGACTTTGATGTACTTGTCTGCACAACAATTGTGGAGAGCGGTCTCGATATTGCTAATGCAAATACTCTGATCGTTGAACGCGCCGATAACTTTGGTCTCTCACAACTTCACCAATTGCGAGGAAGAGTCGGTCGTGGACGCGAACGCGCCTACGCGTACTTCCTTTACCCGGCAGATCAACCAATTTCTGAAGTCGCACTCGATCGCCTCAAGACGATTGCCACAAATACAGACCTAGGTGCAGGTATGCGAGTTGCGCTAAAAGATCTAGAGATTCGTGGCGCAGGAAATCTTTTGGGCGGTGAGCAATCTGGTCATATTGCAGATGTGGGATTCGACCTTTACATGCGCATGGTTGGCGAAGCGGTACATGATTACAAAGCAGGAATCATCGCAACGGATGAGAAAAATCACGAGTGTAAAGTTGAGTTACCAGTTAACGCACATCTTTCGGCTGAATATGTTCCGGGTGAAAGACTTCGACTAGATCTCTATCGTCGCCTTGCCGATGTTGCGACACAATCAGATGTAGATGCCATCGAAGGTGAATTGCACGATCGATTTGGACCATTGCCCGAAGAAGCGCAAGTCTTACTTAAAGTTGCTGCGCTACGAGCTCAGGCAAAGGCGCTCGGCATCACCGAATTAGTCTCAACCGGCAAATATCTACGGATTACCCCGCTGCCTCTTCCTGAATCGAAACAGTTACGCCTCACCCGTCTATACCCAGGATCTCTCTATAAGAATGCGACAGATAGCGTGATGGTGACGATTCCTAAACCCAGCGGGTGGAGCCCGTCCAATCTATCTCCTCAGATGGGGGATACTTCTCTCCTGGTCTGGATATCCACGGCCCTGGAAGAGTTAACGACGAAAGAGAGAAAACCGTGAAGAAGATCCTGACTGCTCTGGCACTTGCAACCGCACTCGTCCTTACTGGATGCTCAAATGTTGACTCTGCTCTGACTCTTGGCGATACAAAGATTACGACGACAGAGCTTTTGGCGAATGTAGATGTTGTCCTGGCTGAGCGTGCAAAGGTCGACACAACACAGATGCAGTTAGAGACAGGCGAGACTCTCGTGCGCAATCAACTGCAATTCCAACTACTTATCGCAGGCTTTACAGCCGTTGCTGAAGATCTCAAGATTGAAGTCACCAACTCTGAAGTTGCTTCACGCCGTGCTGAGATTGTTGAACAAGTTGGCGGCGAAGAGCTACTTCCACAAGCACTCGTAGCAGCATCAATTGCACCACAAGATCTTGAGCCATACCTTCGTGCAATATTGGTTACCGAAAAAATTGGTCAAGCGCTCGCTCAGACAGGTTTCGCTGAAGAAGAAATTCAACCGCGCATACAAGAACTCTTTGTTGAAAAGGTAACTGAGCTCAAGATTAATGTGAACCCACGCTACGGTAAATGGGATGCAACAACAGGTCAGATCATCGCAGCAGTTGTTGCCAGCGATGCTGTTACTCCTTCTACTGAATAATTCAGAGCGAAGACCTTCCAACTATGTCTGAGCTTCTGCGTCTTGCTGAAGTGATGGATCGCCTCCGTTCACCCGGTGGTTGTCCATGGGATGCTGAACAGACGCACGAGTCACTCGTAAAGTATTTGCTCGAAGAGTCTTACGAATTTATTGATGCGCTCGGTGATGGCGACCGAATTGGTATGCGCGAAGAGCTCGGCGATGTTTTATTACAAGTGTATTTTCACTCGCGCATGGCACAAGATCATCCAACTGATCCATTCTCTATTGAAGATGTCGCAAAGTTAATTGCAGATAAGTTGATCCGCCGACACCCACATGTCTTTGAGGGCCTTGAAGTTGATGACATGGATGAAGTTATCGAAAACTGGGAAGCAATTAAGGCGAAGGAAAAGGGGCGCACATCAAGTCTTGATGGCATTGCGATGGCTCAGCCAGCGCTCCCACTTGTAGAAAAACTGATCTATCGCGCCGAGAAATATAAAGTTGAGCTACCGATGACCGATATCGCAACTGCTACTCAAGCCGTCGAGCAATCCCCAAGTGAAGCCACAATCGGAGAAGCGTTAGCCTCGATAATTGCATGGGCGCATCAACACAATATTGATCCTGAGAGCGCGCTACGTGGGCAGGCGCGAGAAATGATCGAGAAGATCCGCCAATCTGAGGCAGGGTAGTATTAGCCCCAGCACAATCGTTCATCGTTGAGCGCAGATTGTGAATATTTAAGTCACTCTTTTAAGGAGTCCTCTTATGGCAATTATCGAAGCAATTGGCGCTCGTGAAATTCTTGATTCCCGTGGAAATCCAACGGTTGAAGTCGAAGTTCTCCTAGAAGATGGCGCATTCGCTCGCGCCGGCGTCCCAAGTGGTGCATCAACCGGAGCATTTGAAGCATCCGAATTACGTGATGGTGGCAAGCGCTACTCAGGTAAAGGTGTTGAAAAGGCAGTCGCTTTTGTTAACAACGAAATTGCATCTGCAATCGTAGGTTTTGATTCACGCGATCAGCGCATGATTGATGCAGAGATGATTGATCTCGACGGCACACCAAATAAATCAAAACTCGGCGCGAACTCAATTCTCGGTGTCTCACTCGCGGTAGCAAAGGCATCAGCAGAATCGGCAGACCTCTCACTCTTCTCATACCTCGGCGGGCCAAATGCCCACGTGCTTCCAGTCCCAATGATGAACATCCTCAACGGTGGCGCACATGCAGATACAAACGTTGATATCCAAGAGTTTATGGTTGCCCCAATCGGCGCTGAATCATTCCGTGAATCACTTCGCTGGGGTGCTGAGATTTACCATTCACTCAAAGCAGTATTGAAAAAGCGCGGACTTGCCACAAGCGTTGGTGACGAAGGTGGATTCGCTCCAAACCTTGAGAGTAATCGCGCCGCACTCGATCTGATTCTTGAAGCGATTGAAGCAGCAGGACTTAAGCCAGGTAAAGATGTCGCACTCGCAATGGATGTTGCAGCGACTGAGTTCCATGAAGGTGGCAAGTATAAATTTGAGGGATCACTTCGCACGTCGGAAGAAATGATCGCCTACTACGCAGAGCTCGTATCTGCTTATCCTTTGGTATCTATTGAAGATCCACTGGATGAAGATGACTGGGCGGGCTGGACTGCAATGACAGCATCACTTGGCTCAAAGCTTCAGATTGTCGGAGACGATCTCTTCGTCACTAACCCAACACGACTTTCAAAGGGAATCGCTGGAAATACAGCAAACGCTCTTCTCGTAAAGGTAAACCAGATCGGAACACTGACTGAAACACTTGATGCAGTCGATATGGCACACCGTGCCGGATACCGCAGCATGCTCAGCCACCGTTCAGGTGAGACCGAAGACACCACTATTGCTGATATCGCAGTTGCAACAAACTGCGGACAGATCAAAACAGGTGCACCTGCACGAAGTGAGCGCGTTGCTAAATACAACCAATTGCTTCGCATCGAAGAAGAACTTGCAGCAGGCGCCGTCTATGCCGGTCGTGCTGCATTTCCACGGTTTAAGAATTAATCGACGGTAAGGATTACTTCAGGTGCGTCGGCCTAAGCCAAAGCGAGTTTTTTCTTCGCGACGCCCTGGTTCAACACGTACCTTCGCTCTAGTAACCATCTTCTTTATCTTCGCACTTGTCTTAGCGCCACCGATTCAGCATTACTTTAATCAACGCGCACAGATCAATGCGTTGCAGGCACAAGTCAATGATGACCGCGCAGCCCTTGAAGCAGCCCGCCTTGAGTTGATGCGCTGGCAAGATCCTGAATACGTTAAAGCGCAAGCACGCGAACGTCTTCACTTTGTGATGCCAGGTGAGCGTCAGTACATCGTCACCGGAACACCAGATGGCGAACCAGAAGTGGTTGCAAATAAGGTCGCCGATCAACTCGAAGATGGCTCACCTTGGTACACGAGAATGATCGCCTCGATCACTCAAGTCACTGGCGAGAAGTGATGATTGATCACAACGATAAAAAAGTTACCGCACAAGATCTCACCTGCATTGAAACCCAACTTGGCCGCACTCCGCGCGATGTGCACGCTATTGCTTATCGCTGTCCCTGCGGAAACGCTGCAGTTGTTGAAACACCTCCACGCCTTAGCCACGGCGAACCATTTCCAACGTTTTACTATGCCACCTGCCCTCGTCTAACTGCCGCAATTTCAACGCTTGAATCAACTGGGTTAATGGCCACAATGAATGAGCGCCTTGAGACCGATGCCGAACTTGCAGGAGCTTACGCTGCCGCCCACGATGATTACCTTGCTGCACGTGCTGCGCTGAAGATGGATGTTCCCGAAGTCGACGGAATCTCTGCGGGAGGAATGCCCAATCGCGTGAAGTGTTTACATTCACTCGTTGCACATTCACTCTCTGCTGGTCCTGGTGTAAATCCACTCGGTGATGAAGCACTCGCGCAATTACCGCAATGGTGGAAAACCGAACCATGCGAGTAGCAGCCATTGATTGTGGAACAAACTCCATTCGTTTACTGATTGCAGATATCGAAGGCGACTCATTCCGCGAAGTAACACGCCTCATGGAAGTTGTTCGACTTGGCCAAGGCGTTGATAAAACCGGCCAATTCCACCCTGATGCAATCACTCGCACACTCGCAGCTGTTGATCTATACGCAGCAGAGATCGCAAAACGTGGCGTTGAAAAGATTCGCTTCTGTGCCACAAGTGCCACCCGCGATGCCACTAACCGCGATCTCTTTATCGAAGGCGTCTTTGAGCGTTTAGGTGTTCGCCCTGAAGTAATCTCTGGCGAAGAAGAAGCATCTCTCTCATTTCTCGGTGCAACCCGCGATCTCCCACCATCTGATGGACCTTTTCTTGTCATTGATATCGGCGGTGGATCGACAGAGTTTGTCTTCGGCACAGATAAAGTCGAATTCGCAAAGAGCGTCAACATCGGTTGTGTGCGCATGTCCGAGCGCCACTTCACCCACGATCTTCCAGATAGCGGCCAGGTCGCATCTGCCACTGAAGATATCGATGAAGCAATCGCACAAGCTGCAAAGATTGTTCCAATCACACAAGCAAAGACCCTGATCGCAGTTGCTGGTACTGCTACCACCGTTGCTGCAGCAGCTCTTGATCTACCAACATATGACCGTTATTCAATACACCTTTCGCGGATCCCTGCCGAGAAAGTGCACAGCACCTCAAAGATGTTCTTGCGCAGCACTCAAGAAGAACGCGCCGCACTCGGTTATATGCACCCAGGTCGCGTGGATGTCATTTCAGCCGGATCACTCGTTCTCTCTCGCATCATGCACGCAACAGATGCCACTGAATTCGTTGCATCAGAATCTGACATTCTCGATGGAATGGCTTGGTCACTTGCCACATAGTTCGTCTAAAACTCTGCCACTGCTCAATAAAGAGATTATCGCCTGCACCGCCTGCCCACGTCTTGTGCAATGGCGTGAAGAAGTAGCGGTTACAAAACGAAAAGCATATGAAGACGAAAAGTACTGGGGTAAGCCTGTTCCATCATTTGGCAGTGATAAACCCAAGTTAATGATTATTGGCCTTGCACCTGGTGCTCATGGTGCAAATAGAACAGGACGTATCTTTACCGGAGATAGTTCGGGGGATTGGCTCTACGGTTCTCTTCATCGTGCAGGTCTTGCGACAATTCCAACGAGTGTCTCAATCAAAGATGGGCAAGAACTTATCGATACTCGCATTGCCTGTGCTGTTCGTTGTGCGCCACCTGATAACAAGCCAAGCACTGAAGAGCGCCACACCTGCGCACCATTTCTCACACATGAGTTTCAACTTGCTAGCAAGACGACCAATGCATATCTGGCACTCGGCTCTTTTGCTTGGCAGGCAACAATTACAACCCTTCGCCAACTCGGTCATGAAATTGTCACAACAAAGTTTGCACACGGAGCCAAAGTCATATTCAAAGATGGAGATAAAAAGATCACCATCATCGGCTCGTATCATCCAAGCCAACAAAACACATTTACGGGAAAACTCACTAAAGCAATGCTCGATAAGGTGATAAAAGAGGCTGCAAAAGCTGCAGGGATATCTAAATAAATCTACGGTAGTGGTCGGTGATAATTCCACTGATCGGTAAGTGACGGATCTGATCAAGCTCTTCATCTGAATTTATTGTCCACACATTGATATCAATAGAATGAGCTGAACAGAAATCAACAAATGAACGCGTGAGAATCTTGATTCCCTTGAATCGTGGTGGAACCATTGCAACTCGCTTTGCCGAATGTCCAGGCAAGAGACGGCCCAAACCAGCGGCGATAAAGAGAATTTCCTTGGATGTAAGAGCAGTTGTCAACGTTGGGAACTCCTCTCGGACCCGATTTACTCGCTCAGCAGAGAAGGATCCCACGATGTAGTTGGAGAGGTCTTTCCCTTCTGCCCATTGCAGAAAAGGCTCTAAGGCATGGTCAGATTTGATATCTACTGAGATTTGCGCCTGATCGTATTGAGTATGTAACTCATCGAGTGTGGTCCAATCAAACTCGCCATCAATTTTATGTTCTTGAAGTTCTTGCCAAGAAATATCGTTTATTTCTTTCCTCTGGCCGGTAAGTCTTGAGATATCGCTATCGTGTGCGAGTACTAAAACTCCGTCGCTGGTGCAATGAATATCTGTTTCAAAGTGCCTGATTCCATCAATCCATGCTTGAGAAAATCCTTCAAGCGTATTCTCAGGACCAGGGTTTCCTCTATGCGTCCAGATCTGCATCTATGCGACCAGCACTGGCCATTCATTCTTTGTAGCAATTACCTTCAGTGCTTTATTGGGATTGACTATAAAGGGATTACCCACGCTCACAAGAAGTGGAAGATCATTCACGGAGTCGCTATATGCGAATGAATTATTTAAATCATAAGTGTTTGCGGAAGCGAGAGAACGAACGGCGTTAGCTTTATTGATTCCATGCATGGCTCCACCTGGCAGATTACCTGTGTAATGACCATCAACTACTTCACCAGTTGTGGCTATGGCACCCGTCATTCCCAATTTACGTGCAACAACTGATGCAATCTCAATCGGTGATGCCGAAACAATCCACGTGTGGTGACCGATGCTCTGGTGCTCTTCGATTCGCTCTTTCATCTGTGGAAATAGTTTCTTGGGAAGAAAGTCATGAACGATCTCTTCACACAGTTCACTAATAGTGCTGTGCGAGCGTCCTCGCGCAAAATCTAGAATTCTCTTGGTGGCATAGGCCATATTCGAAGAGCTCTCTTCGCGTGACTTACGGAATCGGTAGTTATCCCAAGCAAATCGGAAGATGTCACGGTTCTTTATCTCGCCCGATTTAGTCATTCCGCGGACGAAATAGTAGATAGATGAGCCGTCGATGAGTGTGTTATCTAGATCAAAGAACGCTGCACGCTGACCCTGGTTTCTCATGGACTTCATAGTGACAGGGCAAAGATCTCAAAGGCACTTTATTAGTTGAACGGAAAGTAAACAGATATTGATATTTTCTTCCAGAAATTACGTCTAGAGTTAAGATGAACTTTCCACAATGTAGGGGGCTATGTAAGGCAAGCCCCGTATAAATTGACCATGCGAGTTCTTATATCTGCGGAATCCTTCCTTCCGCGCTCTAACGGAGTCACCAACTCGGTGCTTCGAGTCTCGCGCTACTTAAAAGCCCAAGGGCATGAAGTACTCGTGATCGCCTCCGGAGATGGACCCTCACAGGTAGAAGAGATCCAAATCCGACGAGTTCCAGCACTTGCTCTCAAGAGAATTGCGCAGGTAGATATTCCACGAGTGAAAGTCAAGACACTCATACCGATTCTTGAAGATTTTAAGCCAGACATTATCTATCTCGCCTCACCGTTCCTACTAGGTGAACAAGTTCGCAAGGCGGGAGTCCGATGCAATATTCCCGTTATCGCAAATTATCAAACAGATGTCTCTGGATTCATTGATTTCTATGGCCTTAACACTGCCAAGACAATTGTGGAGAAGAGACTAAGAAAGATTCACACAGGATCAACGGTAACTCTCGCACCTTCTACAGATTCAATTGCATTCTTACAATCATTGCAGATCGAGAATATTCGCCATTGGGGACGAGGTGTAGATCTTGAACAATTCAATCCAAAATGGCGATCTGAAAAACTACGTAAGTACTGGGGCGCTGATTCAGAGACTCTCGTAATCGGTTTCGTTGGAAGATTAGCACCGGAGAAGCAGGTGCATAAACTTGCCACCATCGGTGACGTGGGGTTGCTGGCTGGTAAGAAGATTCTGCAAGTCATTGTCGGTGAAGGTCCAACGCGCGAGAGTTTAGAAAAGGCTCTACCCAAAGCAATCTTCACAGGTCATCTCAGTGGAAAAGAACTCAGCAAAGCTGTTGCTTCGATGGATCTCTTAATTACAACTGGTGAGAACGAAACCTTCTGTCAGGTTATTCAAGAAGCAATGGCTGCTGGTTTAGCTGTTGTCGCACCCAATGCCGGTGGCCCAAAAGATTTGATTATTGATGGTGTAGATGGCTTCCTTTATGAGCCAGGCGAGAATTTGGATATTCGTAAGAAGGTTCTGCGCACCATCTTCGATCGAGAACAACTCAATCAGATGTCTGCCTCCGCCTATTCCAAGGTCCAGGGAAAGACCTGGGATCACGTGTGTAATCAACTCGTTGAAATCTTTAATGAGGTTCTTGAGAATAAGCGCCACAACGACGAACATGGGATGCAAGCCTCATGACGCGAATCGCTCATATTGCAAATATGTACGGTCCAAAGAGCGGTGGGCTTCGCACCACAATGAACGAACTAAGTCTGCAATATGCAAAGTCGGGTCACACAGTCTTACTTATTGTCCCTGGTAAGAAAGATTCATACGAAAGCAATGGTGCCGTTTCTCGAGTAACTGTTGCAGCGCCACAGATCCCGTTCTCTGGTGGCTACAGAATGATTGTGAAACCGAAGAAAGTTATCGGAAAACTCCAAGATTTCAGGCCAGATATTCTAGAAATCTCAGATCGCACAACCCTACTAACTGCCGCTCGTTGGGCTAGATCTCGCGGTATCCCAACAACGTTCTTTGCTCACGAAAGAGTAGATGGGATCGTTCGTAGCTTCGCTCGCCATCTTCCCTTTCAAGGGACTCTGGTCCGTCAATGGAATAGAAAGACTCGGGACTCTGTTGGGCGAATTGTTGCAACGACCAATTTTGCAGCAGAAGAGTTTGAACAACTCGGCTTAAAGGTAGATCACTCTCCTAAGGCAAAACTCGTATCTGTTCCGTTAGGTGTGGACCTAGAAAAATTTGATCCACGTATTCGAGAAGTAGAAAATAAAGCTTTCGCCTATTTCCCAGACAACTACATCTTTGCTTGCACACGGTTATCGAAGGAGAAAGACCCGCTCTTTCTCCTAGAAATTGCGCAAGAATTAAAGACGCGAGGAATCCTGACTCCACTTGTAATTGCAGGAAGTGGACCACTCGAATCCAAGATGAAGCAGGTCATTAAACGCGATGACCTTAATGTGCTGCTCTTAGGCTTTGTTTCAGATCGCAACGCGCTCTCCCATCTAATGGCGGGGGCTACAACATTTCTCGCAGTTGGCCCGATTGAAACATTTGGGTTGGCTGCCCTAGAAACTCTCGCCTCTGGCACACCAGTTATTTGTCGATCAGAGGCTGCCATCTCAGAGATTATCTGCGAAGAATCTGGACGCGCACTTACCCGCTCGGCTTCCGACTGGGCAGATGCAATCGTTGAATTCAATGGATTAGATCGCGAGGAGACTCGCACCAATGCACGTGCACGAGCTGAGAAATTCACATGGAAAGAGACTGCAGATCAGTTACTCCGATTCTATAGATGGGATGTCGCATCATGAATACACCGATCAAGCCGTTCATCGCCCCACTCGTATCTCAATCCGAACTAGCCCTCGCTCTTCGCCATGTTGAAGATATGCGAATCATCGCAATGGGAGATAGCTCAGTCTTTGGAGTAGGCGATCACGGAAATGAGATCTCATCAGTTGGCTTTGGTTGGACAGGTCGTATCGCTCACGATCTAAAGGCTGAACGTTTTGTAAATGTTGCTAAGAACGGTGCTCGTGCACGTCATCTACCAACCAATCAATTACCTGCAGTGATCGCATATCGACCACACATGGTGCTGATCTGCATCGGTACAAACGATGTTCTACGCGGTGATTTCTCTCCAGAAGAGATCCGCACATGTCTTGAAACAATCAGTAAATCAGCGATAGAGATCGGATCCCTCGTCGTCATGCTCGGTCTCCCAGATCCAATCAGAACCGCCCCTGGACCAATGTCTCTACGTCGAATCTTGAGTGACCGCGTCATTATCATTAATGAGATTCTCGACGAACTTGCAGGCGACGGACTCGGAATAGTTGTGCCAACATGGAATTCTAGAATCGCACACGAGCGTCGCATGTGGCACGTAGATCGCATGCATCCTTCCGCACTGGGTCACCAACACATCGCAGATTCTGTGCGTCGACATCTCTCATTGCCACGTCGATCAGCGAAGAAAATCCCAACCGAAGTTAATGTCTCAAAGAAGTTTGAGATGTATTGGCTGATTACAAATGGAGCCAAGTGGTTTGCTAAGCGCAGCATCGACTTAGTTCCGGCATTGATTTGGTTGATGATCTCCGAAAATATGCGTAAGCGACGTTCCTCTAAGTAAGTAGCGCTGAACTTTCACTATCTAACAGGATGTAGACTCACCCACCTTGGCCCTCGTAGCCCAATGGCAGAGGCAGAGGACTTAAAATCCTCCAAGTGTGGGTTCGACCCCCACCGAGGGCACAAGGCGCGAGCCAGCGAGTTGTACTACCCTTCCTCAGGTGCATCGATAGCCGAAGGAAAATAAATGAACTTAAGAAAATCAATCTCGTTGATATTGATTTTACTTATGCCGTTTTATTCAACCAGTCAGGCTTTTGCTGGCGTTACCGCAACCACTATTTACAGCTTGGGATATCCGGTGGGTTTGGCTGAGGACTCTGCTGGCAATATTTATATTGCCGACGACCATAATTCTGATTCGAGTAAAAAAGGAATCGTCGTTGTTCCCGCCACGACAGGAACACTTTTCGGGCAGGCAGTCACTGCAGGAACGCCTAAAACCATCGTTGCCGTTTCAAACCCCGCAGGTATTGCAATAAGTTCAGGTGGAATTTTAGTTTGGTCGTTAGCAAATGGAGATATTTACGGACTTTCCAGCTCTGGTCAAACACTATTTGGAGTTTCACTTACAGCCAATACCGTCACTCAAATAGCCAGCGGCACGGGACTTCGTGGTGGTTTAGATTTCGATAGTGCCGGGAACCTTTTTGGCGTCTACATAGCAACCGGCACCTTTTCGGTTTTGCCAGCCGCATCAGGAACATTATTTGGGCAATCGGTAACTGCTAATACCTCAAAAACCCTCTACTCAAATGGATCAAATTGGTTTTGGGATTTGGCTGTTGACAGTTCGGGCAATATTTTTATCTCGGACGGATGGGGCTTGCAAGGTGTTTTCGTAATGCCAGTGAGCACAGGGACATTATTTGGGCAGTCCGTTACAGCTAATACGGTTGAAAAACTCACTGTTTTTGGTACTACTAGATATGCGGGTATTGATTCTGACGCGTCTGACGCAATTTATGCGAATGTATATGGCGGAACAACTAAGGTAATTTCGCCAACGTCTAGAACTGTCTTTCAAACATCACTTTCCGCAAATACTCTGACTAATTTAAGTTCTACCTCGGGATACATTCTTCAAGGATTACTGATTGCATCAAATGGAGACATTATTTCAGGAGGGAACAGTACTTATCGCTTAGTTGCTACTCCAGATGTCACTGTACCGGGTGCACCAACAATTGGCAGCGTTACTTCACTCTCACCTACTAGTGCATCAGTAGCTTTTACAGCGCCAACGAGCAATGGTGGCGCAACAATTGAAACTTATACTGCAACCTCTACGCCGGGCTCAATTACGGGGCAGATATTTCAATCAGGATCCGGGAGCATCATTGTTACAGGGCTAACTTCCTCTACCGCTTACACATTCAGAGTTACAGCCTCAAATAGCGTTGGAACATCTGCATCTTCAAGCGCCAGTATCTCCATAACAACTCCCGCCACTGATGAGGAGATTGCAGCGCAAAAAACATTGGCAGATCGCGCCGCGGCCGCTAAACGAGAAGCGGATAAGAAGTCCGCTCGTGCTGAGATCTTAAGGAAGTTTAAAAGTCCTGAGAAGGTAATGATTGAAACCTTCAATCAGGCTGAGATCGCCGGTGTTACAAACGAAAACATTGATCAGTTACACACTGAAATCTTCGCCCTCCCCGAGGAATCTCGAGTAGACATCACCCAAGTTCTAAAAGTGGCACGCAAGTACGAAGTTCTTGGCATCATCGACTCTGAGCGAGTGAAAACTATCTACTCCAATAGTTTGATTGAGATTGGACTGATACCTATGGAGAGCAAGCACAAGGCCACTCTTACTCGAGTGGTAAAAGAGCTCTCGCAAGACGAGCGTTCCTCATATGCGGGTATCAAGAAGGCGATAGAGACAGAGATGGTGGAGATCCAAGATAGAAAAGATAGATTGGCCAATATTCTTGCCCTGATCGCTTCACGACGCAATGGCTAAGGTCTAAGCCTTAGCCCTCCAAAAGTGGGTTTATCTTCATTGGTACCTTTATAACCCTATAGGATTTCTGTAGGATTCCAGTATGAGACGAATCTATAAAAGCGACAACACTCTTCTAGTTGAACTCAGCGGAGAGTATTTCTCGATAAAACACTCACTCACCGATTTGCTCTCTATGGATATAAAAGAAGCACGCTCAATTATTGAAGCAGCAAACACTCCCGTGAAAGCGCCAACACATGTGGCGGCACCAATAGATTCTCATCACGAAGTGTGGGCATGTGGAGTTACCTACTTAAGAAGCAAAGTGGGGCGCATGGAGGAGTCTGACGTTCCTGATCTCTATAGCCGTGTCTATGATGCTGATAGACCGGAGATTTTTTATAAAGCGGTGGGATGGAGAGTGATTCCTAACGGTGAACCTGTTGGAATCCGTCGTGACTCTGGTTGGGATGTGCCGGAGGCTGAAGTTGTTTTAGTTGTTAACTCACATAAAGAGATCTTTGGATACACCATTGGAAACGATATGAGTTCGCGGTCTATTGAAGGAGAAAATACTCTCTATCTTCCGCAAGCTAAGTCATATGAGAAGGCCTGCACGATTGGTAGTTTTATTGTTCCATCATGGGAGATTGCCGAAGCAGTATTTCCTTACACGCTTAGTGTCGAACGAAAAGGAACTGAAGTCTTTACAGGTTCATCATCTAGTGCACAAATGAAGCGGGGATTTGAAGAGCTTGTTGATTGGCTCTTTCGTACACTTTCAATGCCAACGGGGGCGATGCTCTTTACTGGAACGGGAATTGTTCCTGATGCAGAGTTCACTCTTCATGAGGGTGATGTTGTAAAGATAAATGGTGGAGTTCTAGGTGAACTCAATAATCCAGTGATGCTGGTCTCCCGAAGAGATGAGAGATTAATATGACACTGGATAGACAAGTCAGAGATGCACATGCTGCCTGGTTGCAGATTCGTAATTGGGAGAGTGCAAAGATTGTGGCTCTCCTAGAATCTATAGCTGAAGCCCTTGATAGCGCTAAATCAGAGCTAGTTCCGGTAGCGATGGAGGAGACAAATCTTCCTGAGGCGCGCCTGACTGGCGAAGTGGGGCGAACAACTGGTCAATTACGCCTCATGGCTCGTGCGGTTGAGGATCGAACATATTTAGATATAACAATTGATTACGCAGATGCATCACTTACTCCGCCTCGTCCTGATTTGCGTTTGAAAACAACGTCACTGGGTGTTGTTGGTGTATTCGGTGCGAGTAACTTTCCATTTGCATTCGGAGTTGCAGGAGGCGATACAGCAGCAGCACTTGCTGCAGGATGTGCGGTTGTCATCAAGGTTAATCCTGGACATCCACGTGTTTCTCGAATGGTGGGTGAGATTATGATTGCTGCAGCCCTCAAGGCAGGTGCACCTGCCGGACTTATCTCTCTTGTCGAAGATTTTGATTCTGGATTAGCTCTAGTTGAACATCCGCTTACCGCTGCAATTGCATTTACCGGTTCCACACATGGTGGACGCGCGCTCTTTGATGTAGCCAATCGTCGCGAGAATCCAATTCCTTTCTATGGAGAGTTAGGTGGCCTTAACCCTGTCTTTGTTACTCGTGCTGCAGCGTCAGATAAAGCGAAAGAAACTGCTGAAGGATTTCTAGGCTCAATCACGATGGGTGCCGGCCAGTTCTGTACTAAGCCTGGCTTTTTAATTGTTGATGGTGCGAGTGCAATTAACACAGAGCTTTCAACACTTGTATCAGTTGCACCTGCACAGAAGCTTTTAAACTCAAATATTGTGAAGTCGCACGATAAGAATCGCGATGAGATTGCTCAAGTGCCTGGGATGAGGTTAATCGCCCAAAATAGTGACGGTGGAGATACGAATGTATCGGTCTACACAATTTCAGGAAAAGATTTCTTAGCGGCTGGAGAAAGTGCTCGCCGAGAAGTATTTGGACCAACTGCGGTAGTTGTAGATTGCTCAGATTCTGCTGAATTGCTCAAAGTTGCAGAATCTTTCTCGGGCACGCTCACCAGTGGAATTCACGCTACTGAAAGTGATCCCATGGATCTTTCTCTGCTGATTTCACATTTGGAACGTATCAGTGGCCGCATCGTGTGGAATCAATGGCCAACTGGATTGGCAGTTACGTGGGCGATGCACCATGGCGGGCCATATCCCGCTTCCACCAATCCGTTATTCACCTCTGTTGGGGCTAAGGCGATTCTGCGTTTTCGCAGGCCAGTTACCTATCAAAATTTCCCTCAGAGATATCTCTCACCTGTGCTTCAAGACGGATCCGCCGAACTTAACGGTGCACGGATCAACGGAAAATAACAGTGACCCCTACTTTTCCAAGAGCTCTTTTTGCAGCAGCCTCAGGCATTTTCGCAATCTCTTTTATCCAGGATACTTCATTTATTTTTCGAGACGAGTATCAACTGAATTGGCTCTTTTACGTTGGGATGGGGACAACTCTTATTCAGATTACTCTTTTGGCACCACCCATATTCTTGGTAGGCAAAAGAGTAGTAGCTGCAATTTCCGTAATATCAGTTTACATTGTTCAATTCTTGTTTGGAGTTTTGGCCATAATTCGAGATCTCGAGTATCTATTCGACTTTGGAATACGTGGATTCTTTCAGTACTGGATTTTGCCAATGTTATTCATTCCCAACTACATGCCAGGGACTTCTTTCGAATCTCTCTTTTTTGAAACAGGTTCATATCTCCGGTTTATCGGCATTTTCCTTGGGATACTTGGGGCGATACTTACCTTTGTTACAGTCCGCTCAGAAAATCAGAAATCGACCAGCGTTGGCCAAAATCCTTCTACCGCTCAGATGTTTGTTCCCTCGCGGAGTTCGGGCATGCAGCCATCACACGTTAATTCTAGAGAGGCGATAGATCAGGTGGAGCGATTGGGAGATCTCCTCAAGAAGGGTTTGATTACTCAAGAGGAATTCGACATTAAGAAGCGACAAATTCTCGGTCTGTGATCCGCACAGAGAGTTACCTTTGAAGGTAACTGCTACTTCTCCGGCCTCCGCGAGTGAATTTAAGACTGGTTAGATCTGCATTCTTTTATTCTAATTTCCAGCTCAATTGGCTACCATTTGGAAAGAGAGCCAAGAAGGTTCTAGCTGCGGCTTTCCCTTTATTTGGTACTCAGTCGTTAACGAAGAATGTAAGGAGTAGAAGTGAGATCAAATCACAAGAAGACTCTTATCGTCATTCTTGTATTGGTGGTCTTATCCATATTGATACTCTCGCGTTGCACACCTACTCAGAGCGAAACTCTATCGATTGAGTCTCCCGTGTCATCGCCCATCTCTACACCTGCAACATCGCCCACGGTAGCGCCAACAAAGGAAGTATCGTCGCCGTCTGCGATTGCGGAAGAGACGCCTCGTGTAGCTTCAAACACTCCCTCACCAACAACCAAACCAAGTGTGAAGCCTTCTGCGATAGTCACAAAGACAGCATCCCCAACACCTAAAAAGTCAGTTAAGCCAACGAGTAGTCCGAGTGAAGAAGTTACCGAGCCAGATACAACGGTTAGAAATGATGCAAATGGAGATGGTCTGCCAGATTACATTAAACCAACAGTGACGTTTACCAATATCACTTGCGAGGAATTGGAAGATAAATTCGTATACAAGTACGATATCAATTTCCTAGGTGGCGATAACTATGCACGGGATGCAGAAGTGCGTGGTGGATTTCGAATGGAATTAAGAGAAGGCAAGTTCTGGTTTTCTATTTCAGAGGCGGATCTTAGAAATCCGCGATACGTTGGGCCAATTATTTATAAGATTAATTCTGTAAAAGATCGCAGTTGGACATATTATTGGAGGATGAATCTTTCGAAAAAGAACTGGAGTTACGACGACAGAGGAACTCAAAGTCCACTCTTTCTCTCTCCCCTCGACACTGGTATCAGAGAATCTTTCCCGCAACCGGTTATTGAAATCTCCTTATGCAAGAAATAGTCAACTCTGACGAATCCGTTAGTCAAATCCTATGTAGCGCCGCGGGTTGGTCGGAGCTTGAAAAATCTGGAGTCTAAAGCGATAGAACTGCTGAGGCTAGGAAAAATCAGCATAGAATATTAGGCACTATGAATTCTAAGGTGATCCGTGCGTTGGAGAATGCTTGGGGCAAGTTTAGTAATCTACATATAGCCATTCGTCTACCAATGTATGTATTTCTCTGGCCGGTATTACTCGGCTTCTACGTATTTAGTCGCGGTAGAAATAACAAGGTTAATAGCGGTGTACTCCTCGCACTTGTCATCTTCCTACAGGTGCCTTGGTTTTCTTCTATTGCTGAGTTCGCTAATTTTGATGGTTCAAGCATCTCCAGTGGAATTAAAGAGCTGACTCCGAATATCTCCGGTAACAATGAACCAGCTACTCCTACCCCCAGTGTTTCACCGGTAGTAAGTGTGAGTTATGGGGCTGTCACGACTGACTGCACGGACTATTACATGGGAGGTACTCTGGAGGTAAGAAACTCTGGAAATACACCAATCTCTGGCAGAGCCGAGATTCCTGTTACTACATATGAAAAATTCATGATTCCGCTCTCGGGTGTTTTCTTAGATCTTCCTCCAGATAGTTTTACGGTGATCTCTCTAGAAGGTGGAGAAGGATGCAAGAAGGGCCAGGTAGTCGGTGAACCATCGACAGTATTTACGATACCTAGCGACGAGAATTTAGAAACCCTCAATCAATTAAATGCATTCGAGTGGAGTGCAGTGAAGGCAACGTGTGATGGGCCTTCGGAACGTGTCAGCCTCAAGGCAACAGCTCGCAATGTCTCTGAATTTACTCTCACTGCCGGGATTGAAGCTTTTGTAGCAAATGGGCCGCTGTCGCAAGGACAAATTGAAGCTGGACGCAAGGGGACTTCATTCCTCGGAACGATTTACAGACTTGGCCCGGGTGAGACTCGTGAAATCAGCTTTGGGTATGGAGATAGTTGTATCAAGGGAAAGAAAGGCTTTGATGGCCCTTACACAACACAATTTGAAACGCGTTTTACCTACTAAATTTATCGCTCAAAACAGATTCCGTCACCATCGCCGTCGCGACAGTTGACAGGTTTATTACGCTCAATCCACCACAAGCGAGTTTCTTCTTCCTCATCTCGGGAAAAAGACAATCCTTTATAGAAGGTATCAATTTCATAATCGAGAGCTAAGGTCGAGCAAATTGGTGTGGCACCAGATTGATTGGTGCGAGCTTTGTTTCCTGCTTCGAAAATGTGTGGAAGGTACTCTTCTTGTTTCTGCGATAGGTATTCAGCATTGAAGTTCCCGTAGGTAGCAGTGAAAGTGTAAGCGTCGAATTCAATACCCATTCCGTGAGGAACCCAATAGCCTGTTAGTACTAATCGCTCGTTCACTGAATCGGCAGGGGGAGCGACTTCAGGGTTGTCCTTATCTTTGAGAATATGAATAAATCCTTTACTACGATCACCGACCCACTCGCCATTTTCAAAGTTACTTAATACAACTAAGACCCTTTGGCCGATAGGAAGAGTCTTTTCGAGTGCATCTCGTGCTGATGCAAAAGCTTTATCTTGAACGAGTTCTCTCTCCATACATCCAGCTGAATATGGCCAGATGAGATCTAAATCCACTCTCTTGTTATCGACGTAGACAGTGTTCTCGTTATCTCCGCCATACCCTTGAGATTCCACGCCATACCCAGTAACGGTTCCAATGAATTGATCTACCGCTGAGTTATTGACCGTATCGGCTGCGGTTGGTGCACTTTCTGTTTCAGAAGTTACAGTGCAAGCAGAGAGAGTGAAAACACTGAAGGCGAGTGCTCCAATCATGAAAAGCACTCGGGTCTGTCTTTTTCCCTTTTTCAGCACGAATAGAGGTTACCTGAATCACCCGCCCCTTCTTCAGCAGGAGACTAAAAGTCTAAACAAAACCTTGAGGCGAAGCCCGTACCATTGGGAATGAAAAAAGTGTTCGGATGGTTTTAAATAGTGCTACCTGGCAACAGGGGTATAAATAGGAATAACTAGTGGCGTCACGAAAGGTGCTTCAAGTGAAGAGTTCAAATCCAGTCTTATCACGATCATTTTCGGGTAAGGGTTTTGCCCGTATGGATTCAAATGGTTTGCAAACACAGAACCTAGAGGATACATATTCAGCCCCATCTGCATCATCACTGCAGACAGGCCGCATGACAATGGAAGATGTAGTTGTAAAGACTGCTTCTCTCTTTGCAGTCCTTCTAGTTGTTGGCGCCTATGCATGGAATGCCAACTTTGGTGGTACCGCGCTTGTGATCGGCCTCATCGGTGGTTTTGCCCTCAGCATGGTCAACACATTTAGCAAGAAGGTTCGCCCAGGACTAGTCGTTGCCTACGCTGCCTTCCAAGGTTTATTCCTTGGAACAATTACAAGTTTCTTTGAGACGGCATACCCAGGCATTGCAAGCCAAGCAGTTCTTGCAACACTCTGCGCATTCGGTGGAATGCTCTTTGCATACCGCAGCGGCCGTATTCGTGTGACACCTAAGTTCCAGCGCGTAATGTTTGGTGCGCTTATTGGTTACATTGGTTTAGCTCTCGTAAGCATGCTTGCAAGCTTTATGGGTACACCCGGCGGTCTTTATAACGTTGGTGGGCTCGGACTTATTCTCGCAGCAGGTGGAGTTGTTCTTGCTTCACTCTTTATCGTGATGGATCTAGATCAGATTGATCGTGCAATTAAGAGCGGAGTGCCACAGATTGAATCATGGCGCGCAGCGTTTGGTTTGATGGTTACCTTGGTCTGGCTCTACCTTGAGATGCTTCGCTTGATCGCAATTCTTCGTGGAAACGATTAATGTAAAGGATCAACATTAGTTACTGATGCCCGGGACTTTCGAGTCTCGGGCATCTTTAATGAGAGCACTATTGCAATACAGAAGACAAGTCCGCTGACTGCGAAGGCGTCGCGATAGCCGTAATGATCGGCGATAAAACCAACAACTACAGGGCCAACGATCATTCCGGCATCCCCCGCCATTTGAAAGAGCGCGATTACTTGACCGCCCTTTCCTTCAATGAGGTCGCCGACAATAGTTGCGGGTGCGCTGGCAAGAAATGCGTTGCCGAGGCCCATGATGGCCATAGAGATAAAGAACATCAATGGGTTAAGGGTAAGAGTCATAATCACAATGCCAACAAGAGCAATTGTGGTGCCGACGATCAAAATAAATCGGCGACCGCGTTCATCAGATAAGCGTCCTGCACGCAAAATTAGCGTTCCTTGGATAACAGCGGAGATCGTAAAGCCCCATCCCACAACGGCGGCTGTTGATTTCAGTTGTTCTGTAATGAATAAAGGCAAGATTGAGGTTCGAACACCGAAGAGAACCCAACTAGCAACGAAGGTAATCACTAGCGCATATCGGTAACCCTTAAGGGATAGCGCTTCACGTAAAGACATCACAGCCTTTTTACCATCACTCTTCTTTGGTGCTTGCAGATGTTCGCTAGTGAAGAAGATGAAGGCAACGGTGCCAGAGATTGCGAGTGCAATTGCGTAGACGAAAAATGGTGCGCGAAGTGAAACTGCGGCAAGCGCTCCACCAATTGCCGGCCCAGCGATTGCACCGAGAAGAAAAGACCCGTTGTAGACAGATTGAGCGTGACCGCGTTGGGCATCGGTAACTGAGCGCAAAATGACTGAGCTTGCAGCGACAGAGAACATGGAAGAACCAAGGCCGCCTGCTGCACGAAAGAAGAGAAGTTGGTTGTAGCTCTGTGCCACTCCACATAGACCTACTGAGATTGCAACAAGTGCGACACCAACTGCAAAGACTGTGCGCTCACCAAATTTATCGACGAGTTTTCCAGAGAAGAGCCCAGATGCGAAACGAGTAAATGCGAAAAGGGAGATGATCAACCCGACTGCAGCGTTACTGACTTCAAAAGATCGCGCGAAGAGTGGGATGGCGGGAACGATGATTCCGAAGCCAACCGCAACAAAGAAGGAAGCAACAACAAGGACGCTTACTTCACGGGGAAGATCGCGTAGTGGTGATTGAAATTTCATAGGCAGGATCGGTGCTAACCGAGTGTTTCTCCAGCTGACTCTTGACGAGCTGCTGCGTAATCTTCATTGGTACGCAGTGGGGCTTCACGTAAGAAGAGTGCGATGAAGAATCCAATTGCTGTAAGTGGCGCCGCTGCAAGGAAGACAACGTGAAAAGAATCTACGAAGGCGTTGAGCGCAGTGGTCTGTGCATCCGGTGGCAGTTGAGCGATCACACCGGTGTTCTGCTTGATCATCTCAATATCGCTCTCGGTAAATGAGAGTGCGGCAGTTGGATTACTTGTTGCTAGTTCTTCGCGTCCGACCATCAAGTAATGACCGAGACGGTTAGAGAGGATTGCTCCAAAGAGAGCGGTTCCAAAGACAGATCCCAACGAACGGAAGAAGGTATTTGAACTTGTTGCAATACCCATATCTTTGAAATCAACTGCGTTTTGAAGTGCAATCACAATGGTCTGCATAGAAAGGCCAAGACCAGCGCCAACCATCAGGGCATAGATTGCAATCTCCCAGAATGGAGTATCAATCTCGAGGCGATACATCGCCAAGATTCCGATTGTCATCAACGCTGTTCCCATTATTGGAAAACGCTTGTACTTGCCATGCTTTGAGATCAACTTACCGCTGATAATTGACGTGGAGACGATTCCCAGCATGAGTGGAATGAGTTTGAGGCCTGCAGATGTTGCGCTATCACCCTTTACGACCTGAAGATAGAGAGGCAACATAACAATGGCGCCAAACATTCCAGCACCGATGATTGCACCGAGTATTGAGGTGAGAGTGAATGTGTGGTTCTTAAAGAGATCAAGAGGAATTATCGGCTCTTTGGCGCGACCCTCCCACCAGATAAAGAGAACAGTCAGAATTAGACCAATAGCGAGATAAGAAAGTGTGCGCGAATCTGTCCAACCGTCTTGCGGACCATAGACGCTGAGTGAGAGCAAGACAAGAGTTACCGAAGTAACAAGAAGCGCCGCACCGAGATAATCGATGGAGTGCTCACGCTTCTGTTTTGCCAAATGCAGCGTGGCACTTGTAAGTACTAGTGCAAGGATTCCAAATGGGATATTGATGTAGAAAATCCAGCGCCATCCAGTGATTCCAAGAATTGTTTCGCGATCTGAGAAGAAGCCACCAAGAAGTGGTCCGGCAACCGAAGATAATCCCCAGACAGCACCGAAGTAACCCACGTAACGGCCACGTTCACGTGGAGGAACGATGTCACCGATGATTACAAATGTAAGTGCCATCAAGCCACCGGCACCAAGACCTTGAAGTGCGCGAGTAGCAATCAGCTGATTCATATCTTGTGCGGCACCGGCCAATAGTGAACCTAATAAGAAGGTAACGATTGCAAATTGAAATACTGGGCGACGGCCGTAGATATCGGAAATTTTTCCATAGAGCGGAGTAGATGCTGTCGATGTCAGCAAGTATGCGGTGACAACCCAGGTGTAGTGGTTAAGTCCATTGAAGTCTTCAGTAATACTTTTAAGGGCGGTGGAAACAATTGTCTGATCGAGGGCCGCAAGTAAAAGGCCGGTCATGAGGCCTCCGAGGATGACCATGATCTCTTTATGTGTGTGTGCTTTACCCGGCGCGTTCGTCGTCATGGTTAACCCCATTTAAGTTGTACTGCTATGAAATTGAGTGAGTATTTGGAATTTCTACTGCAAGGTAATAAGTTTACCGCGTGAAATCAATCATCGCTGAAGACCTCGTAAAAACCTATGACAAGGGCGCTGTTCGCGCACTTGATCACCTCTCGCTAGATGTTGAAGAAGGCACCGTTTTGGGCGTATTAGGCCCAAATGGTGCTGGAAAGACAACAACGGTGCGCATTCTTGCAACACTCCTCAACCCTGATTCAGGGCGAGCAATTGTTGGTGGAATTGATGTGATTAAGCATCCAGAGAAGGTACGCGAAGTCATTGGCCTTTCAGGTCAGTATGCAGCAGTAGATGAGATTCTCACCGGCTGGGATAACTTGGTGATGTTTGGACAGCTCTATCACTTAGGAAAGAAGCAGGCGGTTGCTCGCGCAGAAGAGTTACTTGAACAGTTCTCACTCACCGAAAGTGCGCGTAGACCAATTAAGACATATTCAGGTGGAATGCGGCGCCGTCTTGATCTTGCAGCATCGCTGATTGTTAAACCAAAGGTGCTCTTTCTCGATGAACCGACAACCGGCCTTGATCCACGTGGTCGCCAAGAGATGTGGGGAGTAATCCAGGAACTTGTTAAAGGTGGCGTGACGCTCTTGCTCACAACACAGTATTTAGAAGAGGCAGATCAATTGGCTGATGAAATTGCAGTCATTGATCACGGCAAGGTGATTGCTCGTGGAACATCTGATGCTCTCAAGAAGCAGGTGGGTGGAGAGCGGCTTCAGATTGTTGTTGAACAGAGCCACATCGCACAGACACTCGAAATTGTTTCTCGTGTCAGCAAGAACCCAGCAACACTTGATGAAGGTATGCGCCTAATCTCAGCCCCAGTTTCAACTGGCTCAGCGGCCTTGATCGAGGCGCTGCGCGAACTTGATGGTGCTGGCATTCATCCACTCGATGTATCCCTTAAGCGCCCATCACTTGATGATGTCTTTATGTCGCTGACAGGTCATGTCGCAGAAGAGTTAAAGGAAGAGGCTAAGAAATGAGAAACCTTCAAGATATTTTCATTATTACTCGCCGTCAGATCCTGCTCTTGGTGCGCGTGCCTGAAGTACTGATCTTTTCAACGATTCAACCAGTGATGTTTGTTCTTCTCTTTAGATTTGTCTTCGGCGGATCTATTGATACAGGTCAACCAGGCGGATACGTACAACTTTTGATGCCTGGCATCTTCGTACAAACCGTTGCATTTACTCTTGCAGGTACTGCATCAGGTCTTGCTGAAGATATGAAGAAGGGTCTGATCGATCGCTTTAGATCACTTCCAATTTCACGAAGTGCGCTCATCATCGGACGCACACTGGGAGATTCACTCCTTAATATCGTTGTTCTCACAGTCATGGGAATCACCGGCTATATCGTCGGTTGGCGCCCAACAGGTGGAGTCGGAAACATGCTCCTTGGCTTCTTATTTCTTCTGCTCTTTGGCTACGCACTCTCTTGGGTTGGAGTTCTTGTTGGCCTATCGGCAAAAGATGCTCGCGTTGTTCAGAACGTTTCATTTATTGTCACATTCCCACTGACCTTCTTATCGAATGCATTCGCACCAACGACAGGAATGCCGCGCGCGCTGCAGTATTTTGCAGAGTGGAATCCAGTCTCAACAATGGTGGCAGGATGTCGTTCACTCTTCGGTCTTGAGACGGAATTTGGCGCAACTGCCGGATCGTTCCCAAGTGAGTATCCACTGATTACTTCACTGGCTTACATGGTTATTCTGATGGCAATATTTATTCCGCTGAGTGCGCGAAAGTATGCCCGAGCCGCTAATTAAATAAAACGAGCCTCAATGATCTCAACTGAGATCGCCTTGCCGTTAGGTGCTGTGTAAGAAACAGTGTCGCCGATCTTGGCTCCCATCACAGCGCTGCCTAGTGGTGACTTCTCGCTATAAACATCAAATTCATCAGATGTGATTTCGCGAGATCCCAGCAAAAACTTCATCTCGTCGCCTGCAATTCTTGCAGTGACAACCATTCCAGCGCCAACAACTCCATCTGCGCTGGCAGGTGGCGTTCCGATATGAGCATTTTCAAGAATCTGCTTCAGTTGGCGAATGCGCGCCTCCATCTTGCCCTGTTCATCACGAGCAGCGTGATAGCCACCGTTTTCTTTCAAATCACCTTCAGCGCGCGCTGCCTCAATCTTTGCAGTCACATCACGACGACCAGTTGTCTCTAGAGTCTCTAACTCTGATCTGAGACGGTCGGCCGCCTCTTGGGTCAACCAGGTTTGTGGAGTGCTCATAGGCGTAAAGGTTAGCGGTGATGGCCGAGTTAGGAAATCCTGCAGGAGACGATACGCGCACTTACAGGGGGTAAACGGGCAGGGATCGCAACGATTCGTTCAACTGTGGACTCACCGCCCTCGATTCGATCATCAATTTGTCCCACGATGTTTTTATCAAAATCGAGAGTAACTAAAGTACATAGAACAACGGCATCAGGGTCTCTACGTTCTATCGCGTATCGCATTGTGATTTCACGCTCACCAGTGATAGAGAAAGAGTAGAGCTTTGAACTTAACTCTGGCTGAGAGTGATCGAGTGCGGCCCAAATTGTCCAGGGAATACCGATAATGGCAAAGATTGCAGCCGGCAGGATCCAGGATCTCTTTCGCGTAATTCCGTAGCGATCGTTGTAGTCAAAGGTCTCATCACCTACAGGGTTCTCATTGGGTGATGACATGGGAGAATTCTCTCATGGAAAATGAAGATTTTATGGGGTCAGCGGGTTCGCTTACCGTTTTGATTCTCTGCATCACCGTGGCCTTATTGCTTCGCAGTTTCTATAAGCGTTTCAACAAAATGAAAGATCGCGAAAATAACGGTGACATTTAAACTTTTTGGCAAGACTGTTGTGGTTCTCACATTGGTCGCCATCTTTATCTTCTTAGGGTTATGGCAACTCGATGCCGCCAATAAATTGCAGGCAGCGAAGAAAGTTGCACCAGATACAACCATCTATCAATTATCAGATTTAGCATCTCCTGCTATGGCTCTTGACTCACGTTCTGTTGGAAAAAAAGTTTCTCTGCGCGGTAATTACATTCTGACATTTCGCGCTCCGAATCAGATTGATCAGCAAGGTGTAACCAGCGATTGGGAAGTGGCGTTGATGCAGGTCGATCAATCGAGCGCTGTTCTAGTCCTTCGCGGATACTGGAAAGATCGTTTAATTGAGCCCAGCGTTGCAATGGCAAGTGGCGTGGATCTGCAAGCAATTGTTCAACCTCGCCAATTTGAAGATGTGTCAACGAACTCTCCTGGCGTAATTTCTCGCGTCGATAGCAGTGTGATCGTGGCGCAGACAGATCTAGATCTCTATGACGGATTTCTACTCGCAACGGGTGAACAGGTGAGCGAAGGTGTCATCGATCGAGATCGAATCACTCTTGCACCGGTAAAGTCCAAGGCGACCGGTTATTACTGGCAACATATTTCTTACGTCATCATCTGGTGGCTGATGGCTGCGATTGTGATCTATCTGCCTTTTTACCGAAAGCGCCAGGAAAGCGATACGTTGAGCGCATGAAGAGCGCGGTTTTTCGCTTCCGGGTCATGGCAATAATCTGTGGCTACCTCTCATTAATACTCTGGTTTTTCTATATGCCAGCCAAATATCTCTTTCACCTAGAACGCACACAGCCATGGATTGTCTGGATCACCCATATTCACGGGGCTCTCTACATCTTCTACGTTTTAGCCGCCTTGCAACTCAGCGTGAAAATGCGCAAAAGTATCAAAGGCATGATTTGGATGATCTTGGGTGGGACCTTGCCGATCGCATCATTTGTTTTGGAGCGCCGTGTTGTTAAGCAGAACCCGTAAAGCGATCAAGGGTGTTTTCTACCCGTTCTATGAATCAAGAATTGTTCGCGATTTAGATTTTAGTCAGACCCCACAGCATGTCGGTGTGATTCTTGATGGCAATCGCAGATGGGCGATGAGCAATCCAAGTGCGGAAGATCCCAAAGGTCATCGAAGAGGTGCTGACAAGATCATTGACTTTCTCGGTTGGTGTGAAGAAGCACAGGTAAAAGTAGTCACGCTCTGGATGCTCTCTACTGATAACTTCAAACGTACCCCTGAAGAACTTGATGCACTCTTAGCCGTTATTGGCGAGAGCGTTGATGAGTTATCTCGGACAGGTCGTTGGACGATTAAGTCAGTGGGTGCACTCGATCTCCTGCCTGAGTGGATGCAGAAGAAGTTGTCCTCACTGCCTACCCACCCAGGAACGATGGAGGTCAATGTCGCGATTGGCTATGGTGGACGGCGCGAAATAGTTGATGCCGTTAAGAGTTATCTATCGAAGGCGGCAACGCAAGGCAAGGGCATTGATGAAGCGATGGCTGAATTAGACGCTGAAGAGATTTCGCAATATCTATATACGGCAGGCCAGCCAGATCCCGAACTCTTAATTCGTACATCGGGTGAACAACGCCTTGGGGGATTCTTGTTATGGCAGAGCGCTCACTCAGAGTTTTATTTCTGTGAGGCGTATTGGCCAGATTTTCGTCGGGTTGATTTCCTTCGAGCACTTCGCTCATATTCACAACGCCATCGCCGGCTGGGTAAGTAGTGGCGTGTCGCTGAAAGAAATGGCTTCTCAGTTCTAGGATTTGAATATCCGAAGCAGGTCCCTTCTAGAACAATTAAAGAATTGCGAGTTCTCACCGTTGGCACACCCACCGCGTAAGACATACGTATTAGATACCAGCGTTCTTTTGGCAGATCCAGGGGCCTTACTGCGCTTTGATGAGCATGAAGTCATCATTCCAATCGCGGTAATCGGAGAGCTTGAGACCAAGCGAGATCACCCTGAACTTGGCTACTTTGCCCGCGCCGCACTTCGCGCACTTGATGATCTACGAATCGAGCATGGTCGCCTAGATCAGCCACTGACGATTACTCCAGAAGGTGGCACGCTCTCTGTTGAACTCAATCACACAGATTTAAGCACCTTGCCACATGGCTTCTTACGCGATGGCACCAATGATTCTCGCATCTTGGCGATTGCAAAGAACTTAATGTCAGATGGCCGAGACGTCATCTTGGTGACAAAAGATTTGCCACTTCGCGTCAAGGCATCATCTGTCGGAGTTCAGGCCGAAGAATATTTAGCAGAGCTAGTTTCAAGTAGCGGATGGACTGGAATCGAAGAGATCGATGTCGGCCATCACATCATCGATGATCTCTATTCAGGTGATCGCGCAGATCATGAATGCGCCCATACCTTGCCCGTTCATACCGGGGTTATTCTGCACTCTGAAAAAGGAAGCGCTCTGGCACGAGTGACAGCAGATAAGCAGTTGCGTTTAGTGCGCGGTGATCGAAACGCCTTTGGCCTTCACGGTCGAAGCGCTGAACAACGGATCGCACTGGATCTTCTCCTAGATGATGAGATCGGTATCGTCTCTCTCGGCGGGCGGGCCGGAACAGGAAAATCTGCCCTCGCCTTGTGCGCCGGTCTGGAAGCGGTGATGGAGAAACGTCTCCATAAGAAAGTTGTGATCTTCCGCCCTCTCTATCCTGTCGGCGGACAAGAACTTGGATACCTGCCGGGCAGTGAAGGCGAGAAGATGTCGCCTTGGGCACAGGCAGTCTTTGACACTTTGGGGGCGTTGGTCAGCCAAGCGGTGATCGATGAAATCATCGCCCGCGGACTCATTGAAGTTCTGCCACTAACCCATATCCGTGGCCGTTCTCTGCACGATAGTTTTGTCATTGTCGATGAGGCCCAATCACTAGAACGCGGAGTTCTGCTCACCGTCCTTTCTCGAATCGGCCAAGGCTCACGAGTTGTCCTCACCCACGATGTCGCCCAGCGCGATAACTTGCGGGTGGGTCGCCATGATGGCGTTGTCGCTGTCGTTGAAAAGCTCAAAGGTCACTCACTCTTCGCCCATGTCACTCTCACCCGCTCAGAGCGCTCGCCAATTGCAGCCCTGGTCACCGAGATGCTCGAGGGACCCGTCGGCTAGACCCTGAGAAAGACGGTCTTTAAAGATCACAGTCGCAAAAGGTACATATCGGACTTCCCCCATTCTGACCAGCACTTTTACCTATCCACAACCAGTCACTTTTCGGGGAATTTCCGCCTTATGCGTGTTCTGATTTGCCCATGCCCCCTTCTCTTGCCACCCTAAAGCCATTCCCCCTTCCCTTAGATCCCCATTTTTGGGGTGATAAGGGTTTGCCGGAAAGAAGAGTAGAGAACAGGAGGATCTGAAGATGCGAGAACGTATTGCACGGCCGCGACGCAAAGTTGTTGGCCTCTGGTCTCTTGTCGCGACCCTTTTGATTCTGGCCAGCGCCCAGCCAACTGCCTACGGTTTAGATTTTCCTCAGAGCACCCGTCTGGTTCTTCCCGAGGCAACAAACCTCAAATCCTCAATGGTCGACCTCTCAGAAGGCGCTCCACTATTTTCACAACTTGATTTCTCGCAATCCCTCTTCGCCTCCGAGATGGCCCTTGTCGCATCGGTCACCCGCCAGGTTGAGATTGCCCGCACCCCAAATGGTGCAAAGTATGTCGCCCGCCAGATTATGCAGACCGAGTACAACTGGGGCAAATATCAATTCGCCTGCCTCAATAACTTGTGGACTAAAGAGAGCAATTGGAATTACAAAGCTCGCAACCCACGTACTGGCGCTCATGGAATCCCACAGGCTTACCCAGCGAACCGTATGGAGATCATTTCCAGCGATTGGCGCAAAAACCCAGTAACTCAGATGCGTTGGGGTCTTCGCTATATCGAGATTCGCTATGACAACCCTTGCCGGGCTTGGTCAAAATTCAAGCGCAGTAATTACTACTAAAGAGCGATTTTCTAAACTTCGCTAGGACGCGTCCCGATAGTCATCGGCTTTGAGGTCTGAGCAAAGAAATCATTGCCCTTATCGTCGACAACAATAAATGCTGGGAAATTCACGACATCAATCTTCCAGACTGCTTCCATTCCTAGTTCAGGAAAATCTAAGACCTCAACTTTAGTGATGCAATCTTGGGCAAGACGCGCTGCTGGCCCTCCGATAGATCCGAGATAGAAGCCGCCGTATTTCTTGCAGGCATCTGTCACGGCCTGTGAGCGATTGCCCTTTGCCAGCATGACAAATGAGCCGCCCTTCTCTTGGAAATAATCAACATATGAATCCATGCGACCGGCAGTTGTTGGACCAAATGAACCTGATGCATATCCTTCAGGAGTCTTTGCAGGGCCCGCGTAATAAACAGCGTAATCCTTCAGGTATTGCGGCATTGGCTCGCCCTTATCGATCATCTCTTTGATCTTTGCATGGGCAAGATCTCGCGCAACCACAATCGTTCCAGTCAGACTGACCCGAGTTTTTACTGTGTGCTTTGAAAGTTCGGCGCGTACTGCATCCATCGATTGATTGAGGTCTATGGCAACAACGTTATCGTCGAGATGCTCAACGGTTGTTTCAGGTAAGAAGCGCGCTGGATCGCGTTCGAGTTCTTCAATAAAGACGCCATCGCGAGTGATCTTTGCCTTGACCTGGCGATCTGCCGAACACGAAACGGCGATTGCAATCGGAAGTGATGCGCCATGGCGAGGAAGGCGGACAACGCGCACATCGTGGCAGAAGTACTTTCCACCAAATTGTGCGCCAATTCCTAGTGTGCGAGTGAGTTCAAGGACCTTGCCTTCAAGTTCGATATCCCTAAATCCATGTCCTGTTGCGGCATCACCTGATGTTGGTAGTGAATCCAAATACTTTGTCGATGCCAATTTGGCAGTCTTTACTGTGTGCTCTGCACTGGTTCCGCCGATAACAATTGCAAGGTGGTACGGAGGGCAGGCAGCGGTTCCGATTGAACGAAGTTTTCCATCAAGCCATGTCATAAATGATGCGGGGTTAAGTACAGCCTTTGTCTCTTGGTACAAGAATGATTTGTTGGCACTTCCGCCACCTTTTGCAATGAAGAGGAAGTTGTACTCATCGCTATGGTCGCTATCTGAATAAATCTCGACCTGAGCGGGCAAGTTATTGCCCGTGTTCTTCTCTTCCCATGTGGTGACAGGGGCCATCTGTGAATATCTCAGATTGAGTTTTGTATACGCATTATAAATTCCCTGCGAGAGGGCAATCTCATCCTTGGTTGAGGTCAATACATATTGACCCTTCTTTCCTGTAATCAGCGCAGTTCCGGTGTCTTGGCACATCGGTAGAACTCCACCTGCTGCAATATTTGCATTCTTAAGAAGATCAATAGCAACAAAGCGATCGTTAGGCGAGCTTTCAGGATCATTAACAATATTTGTTAGCTGTTGAAGATGAGCTGAACGTAGGTAATGAGAAATGTCGTGGATCGCTACTTCACTTAAATGTGAAAGCGCTGACGGTTCAATGTGGAGAAATTCAAGATCGCCATGCTTTTTTACACTCACACCCTCTTTTGTTAAGAGGCGGTATTGGGTGGAATCTTCACCAAGTGGAAGAAGATCTGAGTATGAAAATTGTGGCGCCATGGTGATCTCCTATTCGGAGCCATCTTCGGCAGATGTGCGGCTTGCTGCAATCTTCGACTTTGCTCCATCAAGCCACTCTTGACAGATCTTTGCTAACGCTTCTCCGCGCTCCCAGAGTGCAAGAGATTCTTCGAGAGTGGCACTTCCTGATTCAAGGGATTCCACAATCTCGGCAAGTTCATCACGGGCTTGTTCGTAGGAGATCTTCTTCTCTGCAGCCATGTTCCTAATCTACTCTTCTTTCTACCGTTGCTTCTAATGAGCCCTTTGCAAGACGAATTGTGAGGTTGGAGCCTGCGGGAATCTTTGCCGCATCGCGTGCGATCGCACCACCTTCTAAGGTGGCAACTGAATATCCGCGATCAAGGGTCGACTGCGGCGAGAGGGATCGCAGGTGGGCGCGCACCTGTTTAAGTTCGCGTTTTTCGCTATCAATCAGCGCAGTCATCGTGCGTGCTGCACGATCGCGCGCAGTTGAAATCTGATCTACTCGTGAAGTCACAATCACCATTGGATCTTTCATCACAGGGCGTGCTGTGAGATGCGAAATTGTTGAGATTTCAAAATCGAGAAGATGAGTGACCTTGCGAAACAAGCGCTGGCGAATAAGGTCGATATCGGCGATCTCTTGTGCAATATCTGGAACAACGCGCTTGGCGGCATCGGTAGGAGTCGATGCTCTGTAATCTGCGACAAGATCAAGCAGCGGCGAATCTTTCTCGTGGCCGATCGCGCTAACAATCGGTGTCAGACACGAACCAGCGAGACGAACCAAGCTCTCATCGCTAAATGGCAAGAGATCTTCAAATGATCCACCGCCGCGAGTAATGATGATTACATCAACATCTGCGCGTGCTTCAAGTTCGGCTAAAGCTTGCGATACCTCAACAACTGCGGCACTTCCCTGCACCGCAACTTCGCGTATCTCAAATTCAACTGCCGGCCAACGACGACGGGAATTTTCAACAACATCTTTCATCGCATCTGTATTACGTCCACAGATCAGGCCCACTTTTTTTGGTAGACGCGGCAGACTCACTTTACGATCTGAATCAAAGAGCCCCTCTTTGGCGAGTACTCCCTTAAGTTCTTCTAAGCGCGCCAATAACTCACCGACGCCAACCTGTCTGATTTCCTTCGCTGACATAGTCAGCGTTCCACTCTTTGTATACCAAGATGCCTTGGCATGAATCACAACGCGTGCATTTGCAGGAAGCGGTTGCACCGACGCTAAGACGGTTTTGTAACACATGACTGAAAGACTCATATCGGCGCTGGTATCACGCAGGCGCATAAATGCCATTCCACCGCTACGTTCGTTGAGCTCTGAGATCTCGCCCTCAATCCAGATGGGGCCTAATCGATCGAGATACTCCTTAATTGCTTCAGTGACAACGCGCACTGGCGCGGGTTTCTCACTTGAAGTTTCGAACATGAGCCCAGCCTAATAGACTCACCCACATGGATTCAGGCAAACGCGTACTTCTCGCCGCCCCCCGTGGATATTGCGCCGGCGTTGATCGCGCCGTCATCACAGTCGAAAAAGCGCTTGAGGCTTACGGCGCACCTGTCTATGTCCGTAAAGAGATTGTTCATAACAAGCACGTTGTCTCCACTCTTGAACAAAAGGGTGTCATCTTTGTTAACGAGACAGATGAAGTCCCTGAAGGCAAGACCGTAATTTTCTCAGCCCACGGAGTATCACCAGCCGTGCACGAGCAGGCAGCAGCACGAAGTCTGAAAACAATTGATGCCACTTGCCCACTTGTTACCAAGGTTCATCATGAGGTACGTCGCTTTGCAAATGAAGAGACAGAGATTTTGCTCATCGGTCACGAAGGCCACGAAGAAGTTGAAGGAACGGCTGGCGAAGCAGTCGGCAAGGTCAAAATTGTTGATGGATTACATGGTGCTCGCACCGTGCAACCAACACCTGGCAAGAAGTTAGTCTGGTTGTCGCAGACAACTCTGAGCGTTGATGAAACGTTAGAAGCGGTTGCAATCTTGCGTCAGCGTTTTCCTGAGATTCAAGATCCACCATCAGATGACATTTGTTATGCAACCCAGAATCGCCAAGAAGCAATTAAGGCAATTGCTCCGCAGGCAGATCTAGTTCTCGTAGTTGGATCAACGAACTCTTCTAACTCAGTGCGCCTCGTTGAAGTCGCACTTGAATACGGAGCAAAGAAGGCATATCTCATCGACTATGCCTCAGAGGCGAAAGATGAGTGGTTGGTCGGCGTGAAGACTGTCGGTTTAACTAGTGGTGCATCAGTACCTGAGATCTTGGTGCGCACAGTTCTTGATTGGCTTAGCCTTCATGGATTTAGCGATGTTGAAGAGATTAGCGCTACAACAGAATCACTGCTCTTCTCGCTACCGCAAGAGTTGCGTAGAGATCTCAAAGCGATGGGTAAGGCTTAAAGACGGTTCTTTGGCTTACGTTTCTTCGCTTTTTCATTAAGGAACATAAACCATCCATACAGCGCTGAAGCAAGTAGCCACGGACCAACTGAGGCAAGAGCAGCCAAGATATCAATGCCAAGGCGCGAGATCGAAAAGCCATCAGTTGCAAGGAAGTAAAAAGTAACGAGGGCTGCAAGAACCAGTGGTGGTGTCACAACTGATACATAACGTGTTCCGGGGCGACCGAAGCGAATTCCACCAAAGGTAACAACGGCGATAACAAGGCCAGTAAGGACGCCTGTGCCACCACGAAGCGAGAGTTCTGCGAAGGTAAAGAGAAAGATAAAGAAAATCTGCAGAACAACAACGCCCTGCTTTTTTAGGCCAGGACCGCTAATTGCTGGAAGTGAACTTGTCACTCGTCCTCCTTCACCTCTTCTGCATCGATAAAGTCATCTTCTGCAGCGATATCGCTATTTTTAATCTCACGTACCTGTGCTGGCGCATCAGGATATGCAAGTGCGAGTTTATCTTTATCTCCGGAAACTCCATAACTCAAGATCTTCGCAGCAGCGCGCTTGACGGTGGATTCAGCCGTTGGAATCAGCTCGGAATAAGCCTTGCTGAGAGAGTTGATTGCGGTACCGACTTTGATAATGCGAGAGTGAAGAAGTGTCAGATCTTTCATAAATGAGGCAGCTGACTTCGAGATATCTTCAGCATTTCGCGCAACAGCGTTACGTGAGTAGACATTTCCGATTGTGCGAAGCAGTGCCATCATCGACGTTGGCGTTGCGATAGTGACATTGAGTTTAAAGGCGTTTTCCAGGAAGAGTGGATCGACGCGAAGAGCCTCAGTAAGCAGTGATTCAAAGGGGACAAAGAGAATGACAAAGTCTGGCGAATCTTGTGAGGCGTGATAGCCACGCTTTGCCAGCGTCTGTACATGGCTGAAGAGATCTTTACGATGCTCGGCAAAGAGAGCCTCACGCGCATCGCTATCTTCTTCTTCATGCGCTTCGATAAAACGATCAAAGGGAAACTTTGAATCGATAAAGAGTTTGGTGCCACCTGGCATCTTGACGGTGATATCTGGAATTCCAGATGAGTCAGCATCAGTTGTCGAACGCTGGGCGGTGAATTCAATATCTTTACGCAGGCCAGCGTTTTCAAGCATCAACTCAAGTTGCGCCTCACCAAATTTTCCGCGGGTAGCAGCGTTAGTGAGCGCACCAGCAATTGCTTTGGTCTGTGCCACTAGTGATTCGTTATGCGTTGACATCGCACGAACTTGTGCACGAATATCTGATTCGGCCTCGATGCGACGGCGATCAGCATCACCGGCTTCCTTCTGTAACTTCTCCATCGCGCCCTTCATCGCTTCAAGTTCGCCCGCTAACTTCGAACCAGCAACTGCGTTATCTCGTTCACTCTTATAGAGATCGCGTTCGGCGCGCGCAGCACTGAGTTGTTCTGTGAGATCAGTTGAATCGATGGCAGTACCTGATGAACCTCGTCGCCAGATAAGAAATCCAATGACAAGGCCGAGAATCAGGCCGATCATGAGGGTAATAATGGTCACGAGTGGGCTATTTGTGCTGGTCATGCCCCTATCGTGGCAGGAGCCACCGACAATCACGCGTAGGCTCTACCTCCTATGAGCCTATCCATTGGAATCGTCGGCCTGCCGAATGTGGGCAAGTCGACCCTTTTTAACGCTCTGACCAAGAACAATGTTTTAGCGGCCAACTACCCCTTCGCCACCATTGAACCTAACGTCGGAGTCGTAGGCGTACCCGATGAGCGTTTATCGGTTCTGGCGAAAATCTTCTCCTCTGAAAAGCTCCTTCCAGCCGCACTCTCCTTTGTTGATATCGCAGGAATCGTTAAGGGAGCATCAGAAGGTGCCGGCCTTGGCAATAAATTCTTGGCCAATATTCGCGAAACCGATGCCATCTGCCAAGTGATCCGCGTCTTTAACGATGACGATGTTGTTCACGTTGATGGCCGAATCGATCCAGGCAGCGACATGGAAACCATTAATACCGAACTAGCGCTCGCCGATTTGCAGACAATCGAGAAAGCGATTCCGCGTCTTGAGAAAGAGGCGAAGACTGCAAAAGATCGCCTGCCAGTTCTTGAGGCAGTGAAGGCTGCAAATGAATGGTTGCAATCAGGAAAACCTTTGTCGCAATCTTCAATTGATCGCGAACTTTTGCATGAACTTCACTTATTGACTGCCAAGCCATTCTTGTATGTCTTTAATGTTGATGCGGCAGAACTGGGCGATAACGATCTGCGCGCGAAATTGCAGGCACTTGTTTCACCTGCTCAAGCAATTTTCCTTGATGCAAAGACTGAAGCAGAGCTCGCCGAACTTTCAGATGAAGATGCGATGGAACTTCTTGAATCTATTGGTCTGAAAGAGCCAGGTCTTGCAACACTTGCTCGCGTTGGTTTTGACGCACTCGGTTTGCAAACATATTTAACCGCTGGTCCAAAGGAAGCGCGTGCCTGGACAATTCATAAGGGTGATACCGCTCCGAAGGCTGCAGGTGTAATTCATACAGATTTTGAAAAAGGCTTTATCAAAGCCGAAATTGTCTCTTTTGCCGACTTGGTGGAAGCAGGTTCTATGACTGAAGCAAAATCAAAGGGGAAAGTTCGCATGGAAGGCAAAGAATACGTAATGGCCGACGGAGATGTTGTGGAGTTTCGATTCAATGTCTAAAAAACAAGAACACCTCAAAGGCTTGCCAGAGAAGCGTCGTGAAGACCTTCGTAACGTTGCAATCATTGCTCACGTAGACCACGGAAAGACAACACTCGTTGATGCGATGTTGTGGCAATCCGGTGCGTTCGCGGCCCACAAAGTTCAGGGCGAAGGCCAGGACCGCATGATGGATTCAATGGATCTTGAGCGCGAAAAGGGAATTACGATCCTTGCTAAGAACACCGCAGTAAAGCGCGGCAACACGATCGTGAACATTATTGATACACCAGGCCACGCAGATTTCGGCGGCGAGGTAGAGCGCGGACTAGAAATGGTCGATGGCGTTATCTTGCTCGTTGATGCATCAGAAGGCCCACTGCCACAGACTCGTTTCGTATTGCGTAAAGCGCTTGAGAAGAATCTGCCAGTAATTTTGTTAATCAATAAGGTCGATCGCCCCGATTCACGTATCGCGGAAGTTGTCGATGAAGCTTATGAACTCTTCCTTGATCTTGGCGCTAATGAAGAGCAGATTGAATTTCCAGTTGTCTATGCATCAGCTAAAGCAGGACGCGCATCATTGACTCGTCCGGCAGATGGTGGAATGCCAGAAGAGACAAATCTTGACGTTCTCTTCGACACAATCTTCTCTGCAATTCCAGCACCTGTGTATCACGAAGGTGCACCACTTCAAGCACATGTAACAAACCTTGACTCGTCACCATTTCTTGGTCGTCTTGCACTCTGTCGCGTTCGCGAAGGTGTGATTAAAAAAGGTCAGACCGTTACATGGATGAAGACAGATGGCACGCAAGAGCGAGTAAAGATTTCAGAGCTCTTGATTACCGAAGCTCTCGAGCGCGTTCCAGCACTTGAGGCACATCCTGGAGACATCATCGCTGTTGCGGGTATCGAGACAATTACTCTCGGTGAAACGCTGGCAGATAATGACAATCCGCACGCTCTGCCTTTGATTATTGTCGATGAACCATCAATTTCGATGACCATCGGTATCAATACATCTCCTTTGGCTGGAAAGAGCGGCAAGCTCCTCACTGCACGCCAAGTAAAGGGTCGCCTTGATGCCGAACTCGTAGGTAACGTTTCACTGCGCGTTCTTAATACTGATCGTCCAGATACATGGGAAGTTCAAGGTCGCGGCGAACTTCAGTTGGCTGTTCTCGTTGAGATCATGAAGCGCGAAGGTTTCGAACTTACTGTTGGAAAGCCACAGGTTGTTATCAAGAAGATTGATGGCAAAATTCATGAACCGATGGAGCGTTTAACAATTGATGCACCTGAAGATTATTTAGGTGTTCTTACTCAATTAATGGCACTTCGTAAGGGACGCATGGAGCAGATGGTCAACCACGGAACCGGATGGATCCGTCTTGATTACAAGGTTCCATCACGTGGACTTATTGGTTTCCGTACCGAGTTCCTTACAGAAACTCGCGGTACAGGTTT
>CAEZWL010000003.1_pt1 | contig 68491 bp, 65 predicted proteins | sample 7264991 | NCBI WGS metagenome assembly CAEZWL01 (sample SAMEA6813881, study PRJEB35770) | uncultured Candidatus Planktophila sp. | biome: Freshwater; feature: Freshwater reservoir; material: water | place: Czech Republic | collected 2015-11-04 | depth 0.5m m | reverse complement strand
ATCTGCGCCGTTCTCGTACATACCCTTAGCAGCTTCGTATCCCTTTGCAGGATCGTTAAATCCTGAGAAGTCTGGGAAGTTGCTGATGTAAGTTGACTGAACCTTGACATCTGCGTTTACAGCCTTTGCACCGGCGATGAAGCCAGCCTCAAACTTTGCGATCAACGGTGTATTTACTCCACCGATGAATCCAACATTGTTTGTCTTGCTCTTCAAAGCTGCTGCAACACCGACGAGGTATGAGCCTTCTTCTTCTTTAAAGACAATGCTGTGAACGTTTGGTGCAGTTACAGATGAATCATCAACGATTCCCCATGTTGTGTCAGGGAATTCTGGAGCAACTTTTGCAAGTGCTGCAGCGTATGTGAATCCAACAACCACGATTGGGTTTGCACCCTTTTGTGCCATCAGACGAAGACGCTCAGCGCGCTGATCATCTGTTGCTGTTGGGTTGTCTTGTGACTCAATGAGTTCAAGTCCTTCATTTGCTGCGAGTAGTGGTTCTACTCCGATATATGCAAGCTGGTTAAACCCTGGAACATCGCGTCCACCTAGGCTATAGGCGATTCCAATTGTTCCTGTGAGGTTCTCAGATGCTTCTTCGCTATCGCTACCGCAACCGGTAACAACTGTGGCGGTTAGGGTTGCAGCAAGTGCAATTACTCCCCAGCGGCCTAGAAGTTTCTTCTGCATTCGGTATTTCTCCTTTTGTTTATTTGAGTGATCACTCGTTTACTCAACGGTCTACCTTGTTGAAAGCGATCGTCTGCATCTCCCTGGGAGGTGCACACGATCCTCTCTCAACAAGTTGTACATCGACCATTGAATGCTCAGGTTGGGTGCTAGCCCCGTTTGTTAGTTGCTTAATCATCAGCTCCATCGCCAGCGCACCTTGTAGGCGCGCATCTCGTGCGATCACCGTCAGTGGAGGGTTTATTAATTCAGCAAAATCAAGATCATCAAATCCAATAATTGAAATCTGGTTTGGTACCGCTACCCCGCGATCGCGCAGGGCATGAAGTGCGCCAATGGTCATCAAATTATTGGCGGTAAAGACTGCCGTCGGCGCATCCTCTCGCTCGAGAAGCGCGCTCATTGCTGCGTATCCACCCTCTTCACTGAAATCAGATTCAATGAAATATTGGCATGGCAAGCCAGACTCTTTAAGAGAGGCTTTGAAGCCATCTGCTCGCTTCTTTCCGGGGGTCGTACTTAGCGGACCGCTAATCATGGCAATTTTTTTATGGCCCAGGGCAATCAAGTGGTTCGTGGCGATCGTCGCGCCCTTGGCGTTATCGGTCAAGGCGGTGCTGAACTTTTCACCATCTTGAGTGACTCGATCTACAAAGACGATTGGTAATCCAAATTGGCTAAAAAATGATGGTCCCTCTTCATCTTCAGTCAGCGGCGCCATGATGACCCCATCAACACGACCAAATAGTTGAGCAAGGGCTTTCTCTTCGCGCTGACGCGAATCTCCAGTGTTTACTAGCAAGATCATTCGATCTTCTCCAACAGCGCCTTCTGCACCTTCGACAATCGATGCAAAGAATGGGTTGGTGATATCTGGAACAACTATGGCGATGATTCCCGTTCGACCTGATTTAAGATTTCGTGCAGCTGCACTTGGGCGATAATTCAAATCAATGATTGCTTGACGAATTTTTTCTTCGTTACGCACTGTAAATCCACTGAGGTGGCGAGAGATCGTTGCAACTGAAACTCCGACATGTTTGGCGACGTCGGTGATTGTTACAGTGGACAACGCCGGCCTCCTTGTCGGTGTGAAAAATCGTTACTGATAACGATTGCAGATAACCTATCTCGTGGAGTACATTGCCGTCTAGAGCGTTTAGCTTTTATTTCTACGTGTCGCGGGGAGTAATAAATGTCGAAGCAGCCATATGTTGTTGTCGTTGGCAGCACAATGATTGACATGGTTGCCTATACAAAAAAAGTTCCCAATGCTGGTGAAACCGTAGTTGGTGATTCATTTGCATTGGGCTTTGGTGGCAAAGGTGCCAACCAAGCAGTAATGGCAAGACGACTTGGTGCAACCGTCTCGATGGTTAATACGTTAGGTAACGATGTATTCGGAGACACTACCCTCTCTAATTTCCAAGAGCAAGGTATAGATGTAACTTTCGTGTCACGAACTGCCGGCGCTAGTGGCGTTGCTCCAATTTGGGTAGAACCCGACGGAAGTAACCGAATTATCTGCGTTCCAGGTGCCAATAACGCCATGACTCCCGCAGAGGCTAAATCTGCACTTGAGACTTTGAAGGGGTACTCGGTTGTCATTGGTCAACTTGAGATCCCGCAGGAAGTGACAACCCAAGCCTTTGCAACAGCGCGATCATTTGGTGCACGCACTGTTTTAAATCCCGCACCTTTTGCTGCGATATCTCCTGAACTTATCTCCTTAAGTGATTGGATTATTCCTAACGAAAGTGAATTCGCCGGTATGCATCCTGAAGGTCTTGAACCTACGAGTGATGAAATAATTCTTCAACTAGCAGCAACGTTAAAGACGCGCTTTGCTGTCACTCTTGGAGATCAAGGTGCAGCCTTTACAACTCTTGATGGTCGAGTAGAACGTGTGAGTGCTCCAAAGGTCACCGCAATCGACACCACAGGAGCAGGAGATGCCTTTGTTGGTGCGTTTTCGGTAGGCCTAGCACTGGGAATGGATGAGAGGCGAGCAATCGCCTTGGGGTGCGCCTGTGCATCAGATAGTGTCACTAGACTTGGAACTCAATCTTCATATCCAACACCGACGATGGCCGAGGCGATTCTTCATTCGATTGGCTAGCTTTACCAAAGAAAGTAGAGGGTCCACCTGTGGCAGATTCCAGTTTCGATGTAGTGTCAAAGATCGATCGTATGGAGCTCGATAACGCAATCAATCAAGCAATCCGTGAGATTGATACTCGATTTGATTTCAAAAATACCGGCGCCAAGATCGAAATGGCTGGAGAGAAGATCAGTATTGAGGCAGATACCGAAGAGCGCGCTAAGGCAACACTTGATGTTGTAAAAGATAAGATGATCAAGCGTGGAGTTTCGCTCAAACATATCGATCCAAGCGAGCCACAACTATCTGGAAAGATCTACAAGATCTCTTGCCCACTTAAAGAAGGTATCTCTACAGAGAATGCCAAGAAGATTGCAAAATTTCTCCGTGATGAGGGTCCAAAATCTGTTAAAAGTCAGATTCAGGGCGATGAGTTGAGAGTAACAAGTAAGAGCAGAGATGATCTTCAAGATGCAATCGCCATGATTAAAGATGGCAAATGGGACTTTGCTGTTCAATTTGTGAACTTTAGATAGCAATGAGAGAAGAGAAGGCAAAGGTACGAAGCCTCGGCCTAGTCTTTGGAGTTAGCGCCTATACGCTGTGGGGTCTCTTTCCAATTTATTGGCCACTTCTTGAACCCGCAAACCCTCTTGAGATTGTCTCCCATCGCGCTGTATGGACTTTAGTTTTCTGTTTCATTATTTTATGGATGACCAAAACTCTTAAATCAACTCTGGCACTTTTGAAGCGACCAAAGATTGTGGCAGGACTTTTCTTAGGTTCGATACTGATCTCAATCAATTGGATTATCTATATCTATGCCGCGACATCTGGCCATGTTGTTGAAGCCTCACTCGGTTATTACATCAATCCCATTGTTGTGATTGCAACAGGTGTACTTATCCTCAAAGAAAAGTTGAGGCCGCTTCAATGGGTATCCGTCGGAGTAGCAACTCTTGGGGTTGCTGTTCTGACCCTGGATTACGGTCGTCTGCCATGGATTGCGCTGGGTCTTGCATTCTCTTGGGGTGGCTACGGTTTAGTGAAGAAACAATTAGGTCTTGGGGCACTTGAAGGGCTATCCATCGAGACACTTATTTCAAGTGGTGCCTACCTTGCCTATTTAATCTGGCTTGGAAATCAAGGCGAGGGCCAATTTGGAGTCTCGTGGAAAATTACTCTTCTCTTCATCGGCGGAGGCGCAGTCACTGCCATCCCACTCTTACTCTTTAACGGTGCAACCAACAGATTGCCGCTTACCCTCATCGGTCTTTTGCAGTACATCACACCGACTATTCAATTTTCGATTGGTGTCTGGTATTTCAACGAAGATATGCCTGCTGCGCGTTGGATTGGCTTCGTTATTATTTGGATCGCACTCGTTGCTCTTGCCCTTGATTTAATTAAATCAGGAAGAACGATCGATCACAGCATCACATAGGGAAAAGAGTGCGCTGGTTGCATCATTGAGCGGCAGAGGACCCAAAAGTGTTCGTGCTTCATTAGCAATAGTTAAAATCTGCTCGCGAGACTGTTCTAACGCTGGGTGTTGGCGGAGCTGATCTAACACCTGATCCACGACACCCTGATCAGCGATTGGGCCTTTAAGTAGCTCCTGTAGATCCCGATCTTGCGCACGGGTAGAACTCATGACATTGAGTGTCACCAAAGTTGGTACACCTTCTTTGAGATCCGTGCCCGGTGTCTTACCAGAATCATGTGATTGGCTTGCGATATCGATGACATCATCAACTAATTGAAATGTGATACCAATCTTTTCGCCGAAGGCAGCAAGTGCGTTGGTCTGCTCGCGAGGTGCGCCTGCAAGCATTGCGCCAAATTGAGCACTCGCTGCAATGAGTGATCCAGTTTTATCTGCAACGACTCCTAAATAGTGTTGTAGCGGATCTGCTCCATCTACCGGCCCTTGTGTCTCCATAATCTGCCCGATTACTAAACGCTCAAATGTCTGCGCCTGAAGATGAACCGCGGCTGGACCTAAATCTGCCAACATATCTGAGGTACGCGCGAAGAGATAATCACCGGTCAAGATCGCAACCGTATTTCCCCATCGATTATTCGCACTTTCAACTCCGCGACGTAGCGGTGCCTCATCCATTACATCATCGTGATACAGGGTTGCTACATGTGTTAATTCACAGACCACCGCTGCCTCAATAATTCCGTGCGCCGATGGATCTCCGTAATGCGATGTAATCAAAGTAAGTAGAGGGCGAAGACGCTTTCCCCCTGCCTCAACTAAATGGCGTGAGGTTTCAATAACGAGCGGGTATTTACCTTCGATCTGTAGGCGGAGAAGAGCCTCCACCTCAACCATTCGCTTCGCAAGATCTGCCTCAAGCGCTGGTGAAAGATCTGGAATACCGAAGGATGCCATTAGCGAAGGAAGAAGGCAGTTTGAGTAATGTAATCAAGAACTGGCGCTGGGAAGACTCCAAGTACCAATGTGATGATCAGAGAAGCCACGATAGTGATCCGTGTATACATTGATGGGATTACAACACTTGTTCCATCTTCAACAGGGTCTTTAAAGAAAATGAGCACGATAATGCGAATGTAGAAAAATGCGGCGATCGCTGACGAGAGAACGCCGGTAATCAGAATCGCTGTATTTCCACTCTCATAAGCTGCTGAGAAGATTGCAAACTTTCCAACGAATCCGCTGGTCAGTGGAATTCCCGCAAAGGTAAGTAGAAGGAAAGCAAAGGATGTCGCAATCCACGGTGATCGTTTTCCAAGTCCAGCCCAGCGATTGAGATCGCTTACCTCACCTGATGAATCAGAGACGAGAGAGACGATGGCAAAGGCTCCGACAGTTGCAACGCCATATGCAAAGAGATAGAAAATCGTTGCATCAAGACCTGATTTATTGAGTGCAATGATTCCTGAAAGCAAGAATCCTGCATGTGCAATTGAAGAGTAGGCGAGCATTCTCTTTACGTCGCGCTGGGATATCGCAACAAGTGAACCGAAGACCATTGTGACAAGAGCGACTGCAGTGAGCATTGGGCGCCATTGCCATACATCACCGGCGAAGGCGACGTAGAAAATACGGAGCATTGCGCCAAATGCTGCAACCTTCGTTGCTGCCGCCATAAATGCAGTCACTGCAGTTGGTGCCCCTTGGTAAACATCTGGTGCCCATGAGTGGAATGGAACAGCGCTGACTTTAAAGAGCAAGCCCACGCTCACAAAGGAGATACCGATCAATAGGAATACATCATTGGCCGCTCCGCCGGTAATCGCAGCGGCAATGCCTGCAAAGGTGATTGAATCTGAGTATCCGTATAAATAGGCGATTCCGAATAGAAAGAATGCAGATGAAAATGCGCCTAGGAGAAAGTACTTAAGCGCTGCTTCTTGCGAAGCTAGGCGACGACGTCGCGCAAGACCTGCCATGAGATAGAGAGGAAGCGAGAGAACTTCCAAAGCGACAAAGAGTGTGATGAGATCGGATGAGACTGTGAAGAGAAGCATCCCCGCGATAGCAAATAGCGTCAGTGGGTAAATTTCAGTCACGCGAATGTTGGCAGCCTGTGCCTGTCGCTCTTCATCAGATCCTGGAGCGGCAGTTGGTGCTGCTGCGAACTTATCGCTATCTGCCAAGAGCAGAATTGCAATGAGGGCAATGATCAGAATGCTCATCTGCAGGAGATAGCCAGCACCATCAAAGGTCACTGAATTCATCGCTACTTTATTTGAATACGTTCCGCGAGTACGAATCAACGCTAGCAACGCAACAATTAATGTAAAGACCGCAAGAAGTAGCTGAGATGAACTGCGTGATCGTTGTGGAGCAAATGCCTCGATCAGAACACCGATGAGTGCACCTGCAAGTACGACCAAAATCGGTGCCAACATTGCATAGTTAAGAACTGGAGTAATAAATGTACTCACTTACTTTCCTCCGTTCATCGTTGGTGCAGGATCGCTATACCCCTGTTGTTGCACAATATGTGCAGCCGCTGGGTTAATAATCTTGAGAAGTGGCGATGGATAGAAACCAAGGAAGACGATAATTGCGATCACTGGAGCAATTGCAATTTTTTCGCGAAGATTAAGATCCTTTAAGTTCTCGTTTCCTGGAGTTGTTGCGCCATGGAGAGCGCGCTGCACTGGAATCAATATATAAAGTGCGGCGAGAACGATTCCAAATGTCGCGATGATTGCAGCCACTGGATACCTTGTGTAGGTACCGACCAAGACAAGAAATTCACTGACAAAACTTGAAAGTCCAGGCAGCGCCAGACCTGATAATCCGGCGATAAAGAAAGACCATGCCATGATCGGAGTGATCCGTTGTAGGCCACCAAAGTCTGAAATTGTTGATGAACCACGGCGAAGAATCATCCAGCCTGCCACCAAGAAGAGTGCTGCGGTGGAGAAGCCGTGATTGAACATATACAGGGTTGCACCGGCCTGTGACTGCGTAGTCATTGCAAAGATTCCAAGTGTGATGAATCCAAAGTGCGAAATCGATGTGTATGCAATCAGGCGCTTAATATCTTTTGCACCGATCGCCAGAAACGCTCCGTAGAGAATTGAAATCAACGAGAGAACGATGATGAGTGGAGTAAATGTCTTGCTCGCATCAGGGAAAATCTCAAGACAGAAACGGATCATTCCGTAGGTTCCTACCTTGTCGAGAATTCCAAGGAGCAGAATTGATGTTCCGGCAGAACCACTCTTGGCCGCATCTGGAAGCCAAGTATGAAAGGGCCACAACGGCGCTTTGATCGCAAAGGCGATAAAGAATCCTAGGAAGAGAAGATTTTGTGTTAATGCACTCATGCCTGTGTGAAGCTCAGATAGTTTTGTGATGTCGAAGGTGACTTCGCCGTTCTGTCCAGAAATAACGAAGAGTCCAATAATTGAGGCGAGCATGAGCAAGCCACCAAAGAGGCTGTACAGCAGGAACTTCACCGCGGCTGCGGCGCGTTCTCCGCTGCCGTATCCACCAATCAGGAAGTAGATCGGAATAAGCATCGCTTCGAAGAAGACATAGAAGAGGAAGAGATCTGTTGCTGCAAATACACCAATGACCATTGTTTCAAGAACAAGGATCAAGATATAGAAAGTCTTAACGCTAAATCGTCCACCTTCAGATTCATTCCAACCACCAAGAATTACAATTGGGGCGAGAATTACTGACATCAAGATAAGTACGAGTGCGATGCCGTCAACGCCAAGCGCCCAGTTAATTCCAAATGATGAAATCCATGAATAGCTCTGGCGAAATTGCAGTTCAGTATTATCAACGTTGAAGTTCAACGCTTTGACGATCGTTGCTGCGGCAACAATTATTGTCGTGGCTAACGCCACTTGCTTAACCAGACGCTCTTGCGCTGAAGGAAGAATTGCGATTAACCCAGCTCCAACGAGCGGCAATAACATAATGATTGTCAGAGTCATTATTGAGTCACCACCCAAATTCCAGCGAGAAGAACGAGCGCCCCGAGAAGAATCAAGGCGGCGTATGAACGCACATACCCTGACTGGGTGCGTCGAAGAGTGGCGCCCGATCCAACTGTCATTGCGCCGATACCTCGAACTGCTCCATCAACCACCCTCTCATCGATTGCAACAATTCCTTCTGTGAGGGCTTGTCCAGGTCTCATAAAGAGGGCCTCGTTAACAACATCTTGACCAAGATCATTACGAGCAAGACGCGTTGCAAGTGATACATCTGTTGGTACGACTGAATCAACGCTCTTGAATTGATACTTCATCAGCGCTGCTGTGACACCGATAATTACCGCTGTAATTGCAAGAACTGTGACGACGCTATGTGGCATGAGCTCGTCGTACTCGCCCTTCTTTGCAAATAATGGAGAGAGCCAATGAACAAGAGCTTCACCTTGTGTAAATAAGTATCCAGCCGTGACTGAACCGATAGCCAATAGCGCCATAGGCAGCCACATAAGCGCTGGCGACTCATGCGGATGAACTCCATCATCCCAACGCGGCTTACCTGAAAATGTAAGGACCATGACGCGAGTCATGTAGAACGCGGTAATTACAGCGCCAAGGAGAGTGACGCTTCCAAGAATTATTCCTTGAGCACCGCCTGAATTAAATGCTGTCGCAATAATTTCATCCTTCGAGTAGAAACCTGCGAAAGGCGGAACGCCAATGATTGCCAGGTAACCAAGTCCGAAGGTGGCAAAGGTAATCGGCATCATTTTGCGAAGACCACCATATTTACGCATATTTACTTCATCATTCATGCCATGCATCACTGAACCTGCACCGAGGAACATTCCTGCTTTGAAGAAACCGTGTGTAAGAAGGTGCATGATTGCAAAGGCATATCCTGCAGGCCCAAGTCCGGCTGCAACAATCATGTATCCGATCTGCGACATAGTTGATGCAGCAAGTGCTTTCTTAATATCATCTTTTGCCATACCGATGATCGCGCCAAAGATCAGAGTGATCGCACCGACGATAACAACTAAGAGTTGCGCGGTTGGCGCAGCATCAAAGACAAAGTTAGAACGCACGATGAGATAGACACCGGCCGTGACCATTGTTGCCGCGTGAATGAGCGCAGATACAGGGGTAGGTCCCGCCATCGCATCGCCGAGCCATGCTTGCAGCGGGAACTGTGCCGATTTTCCAGCGGCGGCAACTAATAACATAATTCCCATCGCCGTAAGGGTTGGAGTGCCAACGCGATCAACGGCTTCTTTCACGCCATCAAATGAGACGGTGCCCATGGTTGCAAAGGCGATCATGATTGCAATCGTCAGACCCATATCACCGACACGGTTCATAACAAATGCCTTCTTTGAGGCGGTTGCATATGCAGGCTTCTGATTCCAAAAACCAATAAGTAGGTAAGAGGCAAGGCCCACGCCTTCCCAACCGACATAAAGGTTGAGATATGAGTTTCCAAGTACAAGAAGCAACATCGAAGCAACAAAGAGGTTGAGGTAGGCAAAGAAACGTCGACGATTTTCATCGTGAGACATGTAAGAGATCGAGTAAATATGAATCAGAGTTCCCACACCGCTAATGAGTAGGACAAAGCAGATAGAGAGTTGGTCGAGAAGAAGTGCTGCATCAACCTTAAAGTCACCGGCTTCAATCCAAGTAAAGAGAGTTTGAGTGATTGGGCGCTCTTCTTCAGAACGATTAGTCATGGCAAAGAAGTGAAGAAGGCCGAGAACAAATGAACCAGCTGACATCGCTGTTGCAAATAGGTGTCCCCATTTATCAGCCTTGCGACCCATCAGCAGTAGAAATACCGCGCCGAATAGGGGCAGACCGATGAGGTAAACGAGCGAGCTTGAAGTAACCATCGTTATCGCTTCAACAAACTTGCATCATCAATGGATGCCGAACGACGGGAACGATAGATCGCCACAATAATTGCAAGACCCACAACGACCTCACATGCAGCAACAACCATTGTAAAGAATGCGATTACCTGGCCATTGAGATTGCCATTCATGCGAGAGAAGGTCACAAGAGTGAGGTTTCCGGCATTGAGCATTAATTCGATACACATGAAAACGACAATCGCATTGCGACGAAGGACAACCCCGACTGCTCCGATTGTAAAGAGAAGGGCTGCGAGGTAGAGGTAGTTATATGGATCCACTTACTTCTCCTCTTTAATAGTTGGGTCAACGACATCGAGTTGAAACGGTGCAGATTCAATAACATCTCCGCGTGCCTTGAGCGTTGCAGAAATAGATGTTGGTGCAGGAGTTCCATCTGGAAGAAGTGCTGGGACATCAACTGCGTTATGCAGAGCGTAGACACCAGGGCCAGGCAGACCAGCGGCATCGCTCAGTGAGCCGGTACGAAAGCGTGCGATCGCCTGTTCGCGCTGACTTGGTCGACGGTTGGTTCGTTGATGATGAGCCAGAACCATTGCACCGAGTGCGGCTGTAATGAGTAGCGCTGAAATTACTTCAAATGGCAGTACATAATCTGAGAAGAGCAACATCGCAATTCCTTCTACGTTGCCGTCAGAATTTGCGATCTCAAGTCCGATAGCGGTGCGCCCAAGTGTTGCGCGAGCAATCAGAGCGATCATGAGTCCACCAAAGCCAAGAGCTGCTGCGATGGCAATCCATCTCAAGCCTTTAATCGTCTCGGTGAGAGAATCTGATGAATCAACACCAACGAGCATCAAGATAAATAGGAAGAGCATCATCACTGCGCCTGTGTAAACAACAATCTGCACAACACCGAGGAATACAGCACCTTGCGCGATGAAGAAGATAGCTAGCGTGACCATAACGAAGGCAAGCAAAATTGCTGAATGAACTGCCTTTTTAACAACAAGCATTCCAAGTGCTGCAATCACTGAAAGTGGAGCTAATGCCCAGAACATGATCGTTTCTGGTGTTGCAATTTCTAACATTACTTAGATTTCCCTTCTTGGGAAGGATGCGCACTTGTGACATCTCCGTTGTAATAATCTTTATCAGTCGTTCCTGGATACATTGGATGTGGTGGTTGCAGCATTCCTGCACGCAATGGAGCGAGTAAATCCTCTTTTTCAAATATCAACTTCTCGCGTGAACTATCTGCGAGTTCGTATTCATTTGTCATTGTGAGTGCACGTGTTGGACAAGCCTCAATGCATAGACCACAGAAAACACAGCGAAGATAATTGATTTGATAGACCTTGCCGTATCGCTCCCCTGGTGACATCTGGTTATCGGGGGTGTTATCAGCGCCTTCAACAAAGATCGCATCTGCTGGACATGCCCATGCACATAATTCACAGCCGATGCACTTTTCAAGACCATCTGGATGGCGATTGAGTTGGTGGCGACCATGGAAACGCTCTTCTGTTGGTGCCTTCACATCTGGATATGCAACGGTGAGGTTCTTCTTAAACATTGATTGGAACGTGACCCAAAATCCCTTTGCTTGCTGACTGAGTGGGGCTGGTCCAGGCTGATTGACCTCAACGAATGAGACATCATCAACGTTCTGGGCTGCGCCACTTTTCTTTGGCTCGATTGAATTACTCACGATCGCCCCCTGTCTGTGCTGAAACGTTGATTGAGGAAACTCCAGGAAGTGAAGGAACTGGGAAATCAGGAGCATCGCCCTGCGTCATAGGTTCTTCTGACTTCTTTTTGCTCCGCTCAAAGAGTGAGGTGATAGCAAAACCAATGAGAACCAATCCGAGTACGAAAGCAATGAGGACGGTACGAGATGCACCTTCTTGTTGAATGACGCGAAGTGTCGCAACAGTCAAGATCCAGATTAGTGAGGCTGGAATCAAAACCTTCCAGCCAAATTTCATAAATTGGTCGTAGCGAAGTCTCGGTAGAGATGCACGGAGCCACATAAAGATAAAGAAGAAGATATTTACCTTAAGGAAGAACCAGACGATAGTGAACCATCCACCGAGCCAGCCTTCAGTAAAGCCAAGACCTGGAGGTGCGTGATATCCACCTAGGAACAAAGTTGTTGCAAGGGCAGAGACGGCAACGATATTGACGTATTCGGCCAAGAAGAAGAGTGCAAATTTTAGAGATGAATATTCAGTGTGGAATCCACCTACGAGTTCACCTTCGGCTTCAGCCAAGTCAAATGGAGCACGGTTTGTCTCGCCCACCATGGAAATTACAAAGATGACAAAGGAAGGGAATAGAACTAGAGCGTTCCAATAATTCTCATGTTGTGAGCCGATGATTTCTGCTGTCGACATAGAACCCGCGTAGATAAAGACTGCAACAAGTGAAAGTCCCATCGCAATTTCATAAGAGACAACTTGAGCGCTAGAACGTAATCCACCAAGTAGTGGATAGGTAGAACCAGATGACCACCCTGCAAGAACGATGCCGTAGACACCAATAGAACTCACAGCAAGTATGTAAAGAACTCCGACGGAGAGATCTGTTAGTTGAAGCGCTGTCTCTTGACCGAAGAGATTTACCTTGCCTGTCATCGGGATAACTGCAAATGCCATGAAGCACATGGATGTCGCGATGATTGGAGCAGCGATAAACACCACTTTATCGGCGGCGGCAGGAATGATGTCTTCTTTAAGTGCAAGCTTGACGCCATCTGCAAGTGATTGAATCAAACCAAATGGACCTACGCGGTTTGGCCCGGTACGTCTCTGCATCTTTGCAAGTACTCGGCGCTCAGTCCAGACTGCGAGCAACGTTGAGACGACACAGATTGCAAAGACAATGACAGCCTTTACAACGATAAGCCAGACCGGATCTTGTCCGAGAAGTTCTGCAGTTGTCATGCCTTCACCACCGTTACTAGTTCGCCATGGACTGCATTAAGTGTCTGCAACGGAGTCGAGCCGATTGAATTACGAGGAAGCCAGACGGCGTCATCGTGAATATCTTCAACAAGTGCTGCAAGAGTGATGCTTCCCTGTGCATTTGAAATACGAAGCTGATCACCTGATGAAACCCCGATTGACTGTGCACGTGAAGGTGAGATCACAGCAATTGTTGGTCTGCGAGTTCCAGCGAGATTATCTTCGCCCACTTGTAGCGATCCTTCATCGAGAAGACGACGCCATGAAGTAATAATTGCTTGATCGCCTGAAACTTTTACTGGAGATCCTGGTTGAACCTGAACATGTGAGGCTCGCGCGCCTTCCCACTTTCCAAGTTGAGCAAACTCACGTGCAGCCGCTGTCACTGTTCCCAGCATTATTGATTGACCCATTGCATCGGCCAAGACAGAGAGAATGCGGACATCGCTACGGTTCAATGAATCGGCGACCGCTGCTGCAAAATTGCGCTGGCGACCTTCCCAGTTGATATAGCTGCCGTACTTTTCAGTCACTGCTGCAACTGGAAGAACAACATCTGCCAGTTCAGTGACAGATGAGTGAGAAATTTCAAGTGAAACAACGAATGCCTTCTTTAGCGCTTCGGTTGTTCGCGCACTCTGTGGCATATCTGCAATATCAACGCCGCCAATAACGAGTGCGTCAAGCTCATTGCTATGAACCGCTTCGATCATTGCTGATGCGCTGCGACCAGGAGTTGAAGGAAGTGTGCTGACACCCCATGCTGCTGCCATATCTACACGAGCAGATGAATCTGAAACAGGTCGACCGCCAGGTAGAAGATGGCTAAATGCACCAGCTTCTAACGCGCCACGTTCGCCAGCGCGACGAGGAATCCACGCCAGTTTTGCGCCGGTCTTCTGCGCGAGTGCATGAGCTGCTGATAGCAACCCTGCACTTTCAGATGCACGCTCTCCCACCAAAATTACAGACTTTGCAGTCAATTCAATTGCTGCAAGTGCTTGCGCCTCGTTACCTGGAGCAACCTTAATGAAGCGAGCCTTCAACTTATCCATTGCAATAGATGCCTTAGAGGCAACTGATGTGACGATAAGTCCGCGCTTTTTAAAGTTCTTATTTAGACGCAAGAAAACAATTGGTGACTCCTCTTCTGGTTCAAATGCGACGAGAAGTACATGATCTGCTCTATCGATGTCACGATATTCAACTGTAGATCCCACAACATGTGAGGAAAGGAAATGCGCCTCTTCATCAGATGTGACACGAGCGCGGAAATCAATATCGTTGGTATTAAGTGCAATGCGTGCAAACTTTGCATAGCCATAGGCATCTTCAAGTGTTGGGCGTCCGCCGACAATTACACCAGCGCGCTTACCTACAAGACCAGCGGCTGCAGCGGCAAGAGCCTCTGGCCACGACGCGGCTACAAGTTCACCATCTGAGTTACGTACCAATGGTTGTGTTAAACGATTTTGTGAAGTGATGTACTTAAATGCCCAGCGGCCTTTATCGCAATTCCACTCTTCGCTGACGGCAGGATCATCTCCTGCAAGGCGACGTAGAGTTTTTCCGCGACGCACATCGGTACGCATGTCACAACCTGATGCGCAATGCTCACAAGCAGATGGAGTTGAGACAAGATCAAATGGTCGAGCGCGGAAGCGGTATGAGGCTCCAGTGAGCGCACCTACTGGGCATATTTGAATCGTATTTCCTGAAAAATACGATTTGAAAGGATCGTTCTCATAAATTCCAACTTGCTGAAGCGCACCACGGTGATTGAGAGTAATAAATGGATCTGATGCGATCTGCTCTGAAAAACGCGTACAACGAGCACACAAGACGCAACGTTCACGATCAAGAAGAACCTGCGATGAAATATTTATCGGCTTCTCAAAGGTGCGCTTAACGCCACCAAGACGTGCCTCTGGATTTCCATTAGACATTGCTTGGTTCTGTAGAGGGCACTCTCCACCTTTATCGCAGACAGGGCAATCAAGGGGATGGTTTCCAAGGAGAAGTTCCATCACACCTTTCTGCGCCTTATCAGCAACAGCTGATGTGAGTTGAGTTTTCACAATCATATTTGGCTCAACCGGAATAGTGCATGATGCTTGTGGTTTTGGAAATGCGCGACCATTGATTTCAATATCAACAAGACATTGGCGACAAGCACCAACTGGATCTAGAAGTGGATGGTCACAAAAACGCGGAATCTGAATTCCAAGTTTTTCTGCCGCACGAATAACAAGGGTTCCTTTTGGAACGCTGACTTCGAATCCATCAATAACGACGGTAATCAGTTCTACTGCCACAGCGGTCTCTTGTGTAGTCATTATTTACTGGCTCCCACAAAAAGAGTTGATTGGACTGGATCAAAAGGGCAACCACCATTTGTGAGGTGGGCGATGTATTCGTCACGGAAATATTTAATTGACGATGTGATTGGACTTGTTGCACCGTCTCCGAGTGCGCAGAAAGAACGTCCCATGATGTTGTCACAGAGATCGAGAAGCTTCTCAAGATCTGCCTCTGTTCCAACGCCTGCTTCGAGATCGCGCAGGATTTGAACTAGCCACCATGTGCCTTCGCGACAAGGTGTGCACTTGCCGCATGATTCGTGCTTATAAAATTCGGTCCAACGCAACACTGCACGAACCACGCATGTTGTTTCATCAAAAATTTGAAGTGCCTTTGTGCCGAGCATCGAACCTGCGGCGGCAACACCTTCATAATCCAATGGAATATCAAGATGTGCATCGGTGAAGAGTGGAGTTGAAGATCCACCTGGTGTCCAGAATTTTAGAGTGTGCCCTGTTCGCACTCCCCCAGCAAGTTCAAGAATTTCACGCAAGGTAATTCCAAGTGGGGCCTCAAACTGTCCTGGATTATTTACATGGCCGGAGAGTGAATACAAAGTTGCACCCTTTGACTTTTCGGTACCCATTGCCTGATACCACTCGGCACCGTTAGCGATAATTGCTGGAACAGATGCGATTGATTCAACATTGTTTACAACTGTTGGCTTTGCATACAACCCCGCGATTGCAGGAAATGGTGGACGCAAGCGTGGTTGTCCGCGGAATCCTTCTAGTGAATCCAAGAGCGCAGTCTCTTCACCGCAGATATATGCACCGGCACCGATATGTAGAACTACATCTACACCGTTACCAAGAATTCCTGCGGCGTAAGCATCAGCGATAGCCTGATTAACGCGACGCACAACATGTGTAACTTCACCGCGGATATAGATAAATGCATGCTTTGCACGAATTGCGTGGCAGGCAATAATGCAGCCTTCGATCAAAACATGTGGGTTGGCCATAAGCAGCGGCGTATCTTTACAAGTGCCTGGCTCTGATTCATCTGCATTAACAACGAGGTAATGATCTTTATTATCGCCCTGCGGAATAAATCCCCACTTCATTCCGGTAGGAAAACCTGCACCACCGCGTCCGCGAAGACCTGAATCTTTCACCATCTGAATCACTGCATCTGGATCCATCGCTAAAGCTTTTTCTGCAGCCTTGTAACCGCCGTGACGCTTGTAACCTTCTAAGGTAAATGAATCTTTATCATCCCAATGTGCCGAGAGAATTGGTGTGAGCGTTGACATTACTTGCCCTCCATCTTTCGTGCGAGATTAAGACCAAGAAGCGTTGGTGAACCTGCTTGCACACCTTCACCGGCAAGACCATCGTTGAGGCCAGCCAATACTGCTGATGCTTGCTTATATGTAACAAGATGGTTTGGGCCACGTGTAGGTGCAGGTGGGTTTCCTGCACGTGCGCCATCAACGAGAGACTTTGCTGATTCGACAGTTTGGTTGTCGTAAAACTCCCAGTTAGCCATCACAACAGGTGCGTAATCACAGGCGGCATTGCACTCGATATGTTCGAGAGAAACTTTTCCATCAGCGGTAACGCCATCATTTTCAATACCAAGGTGCTCTTTAAGCGCGCTGAAGATGGCATCCCCGCCCATAACGGCGCAGAGAGTATTGGTGCAAACACCTACGTGATACTCACCGATTGGGTTGAATTTATATTGAGTATAGAAAGTGGCAACGGCTGAGACTTCCGCAGTTGCGATTTCAAGCATTTCGGCAATGTTTTCGATACCAGAGTTGGTGACATATCCAGCAACTGATTGCACATAGTGCAGAAGTGGCATAATCGCAGAGCGCTTACGTGGGTAACGCGCAACAATGGAGTTCATAATCTCTTGATTAAGTGTTGGGTCTACAGATGACATTAGCGGTCAACTCCTCCCATCACAGGATCGATTGATGCAACTGCACCGATGATGTCAGCGATCATTCCGCCTTCACTCATGGCCGATGTTGATTGCAAATTATTAAATGATGGTTCGCGGAAGTGCGCACGATAAGGACGTGTTCCACCGTCAGAGACAATGTGAGCCGCTAATTCACCACGTGGTGATTCAACCGCTGCATATACCTGACCCGCAGGAACTCGGAATCCTTCAGTCACAAGTTTGAAGTGATGGATAAGTGATTCCATTGAAGTACCCATAATTTCGCGGATGTGGTTGAGTGAATTACCAAGTCCATCTGCGCCAAGTGCTAACTGTGCTGGCCATGCAATCTTCTTATCTGCAACCATTACAGGAGCGCCTTTGAGTGCATCGAGTTTGTCGAGCGCCTGCTCAATAATTCGAAGTGACTGCTCGAGCTCTGCCATACGAATCAAGAAACGACCATAGACATCGCAGGTATCTGCAGTGATGACATCGAATTCATAATTCTCGTATCCGCAATATGGCTCCATCTTGCGTAGATCCCAAGGGAGTCCAGTTGAACGCAGAACAGGACCGGTGATTCCAAGAGTTGTGCAGCCTGCTAGATCAAGATAACCAATGCCCACTGTGCGCTTCATCCAAATTGTATTTCCAATGAGAAGTCGCTCATTATCTTTAAAGTTTTTACGCAAAGTCTTTACTAGTTCGCGAAGACGAGGAGTCATATCGGCTGGAATATCTTGCTGCACTCCACCTGGGCGGATGTAGGCCATATTCATGCGTAGACCAGTAATTGCTTCGAAGGCATCGAGAACCATTTCGCGTTCACGGAATGCAAAGAACATTGGACCCATCGCACCGAGCTCAAGGGCACCTGTTCCGAGTGCGACCATATGTGATGAAATTCGATTGAGTTCCATCATAAGAACGCGAATAACTGATGCGCGCTCTGGCACATCTTGGGTAATACCCAGAAGCTTTTCGATTGCTAAACAGTATGCAGTCTCATTAAAGACTGGGCTTAGGTAATCCATACGAGTGGCAAATGTTGTTCCTTGTGTCCATGAACGGAACTCCATATTTTTTTCAATGCCAGTGTGAAGATACCCAATACCTGGGCGAACTTCTGTAATCGTCTCGCCTTCTAATTCAAGAACTAGGCGGAGAACACCGTGTGTAGAAGGGTGCTGTGGCCCCATATTTACAATGATGCGCTCTTCTTTCGCCTCACCAATTTCAGAGACGAGTGAATCCCAATCGCCACCAGTTACTGAATAGACAGTACCTTCGGTGGTTTCGCGTGAAGATGCGTATGGATCAAAAGTAGTTGTCACTGGTATGACCTCCGCTGTGATGGAGCAGGTGTTGTTGCGCCCTTGTACTCAACAGCGATTCCGCCAAGTGGATAATCTTTTCTCTGTGGGTGTCCATCCCAATCATCTGGCATCAAGATGCGTGTCAGCCCTGGATGGCCATCGAAGATGATTCCAAACATGTCAAAAGTTTCGCGCTCGTGCCAATTGTTTCCGCCCCACACATCAACCACTGATGGGATATGTGGATCAGATTCAGATGTGCACACTTCAAGACGAATACGTTGATTTCGTGTCATAGAAAGAAGTGGATAGACCGCGACAAGTTCGCTACCTGTGCGCTCTGGGTAATGCACTCCTGAAACTCCCATACACATTTCAAAGAGCAGTGAGTCGCGAAGAATGCGCGAAACTTCAACTAAACGCTCTTTCTTAATGTGAAGTGTGAGTTCGCCACATTCAACAACAACGCGAGTGATTGCATCAGCAAAGTCTGGGTATGCGCGCTCGAGATCATCGGCTACCTGATCGAAATATCCACCAAATGGGCGCTCTGTAGATCCCGTTGATACTGATGTGGCGACCAAGCCGCCATATCCAGATGTATCTCCGGTGCCGCGAGCACCGAACATTCCTTGCTGAGTTTCACTCATTATGCATGAGTCCCTTCAAGCGGGAAAGAACCAAGTTGGATCGTAGGGCGAGCATTTAACGCTGCTTTTTCGACCTCTTTGATAATCGCTTCACGATTTGGCCCAAGGGATGTATTGCTAATTTGTTCGTGCAATTTAATGATCGCATCTAGTAACTGTTCTGGACGTGGTGGGCATCCTGGAAGATAGATATCAACTGGAACAACGTGATCAACACCTTGCACGATTGCGTAGTTGTTAAACATTCCGCCAGATGAAGAACATGCACCCATCGCGATAACCCACTTTGGCGCAGTCATTTGATCGTAAATTTGGCGAAGAACAGGTGCCATCTTCTGAGATACGCGACCAGCGACAATCATTAAATCTGCTTGGCGTGGAGAGGCGCTAAAGCGCTCCATTCCAAAGCGTGAAATATCATGTTTTGGAGATGAGCCCGCTGCCATCATTTCGATCGCACAGCATGCAAGACCAAACGTTGCTGGCCAGAGAGAACTCTTTCGCATGTAGCCTGCCAAACCTTCGACAGTGGAGAGAAGAATTCCGCTCGGTAACTTATCTTCAAGACCCATAATTTAATCCCATTCCAATCCACCGCGTCGCCATACATAAGCAAAGGCGACAAAAATTGTGCCGATGAAGATCGACATCTCAACTAATCCAAAGAGTCCGAGCTGATCCAAGGTAACCGCCCATGGATAGAGAAAAACCATTTCAATATCAAAGACAATAAAGAGCATCGCTGTTAAAAAGTATTTAACTGGAAAACGTCCACCTTCAAGTGCTTGCGGTGATGGCTCAATTCCGCACTCATAAGCATCTAACTTCGCTCGGTTATAGCGCGCTGGCCCTGTGACTGAGGCGATTCCTACCGAGAAGATGGCAAAGCCAAAGCCGATTGCAAAGAGAATCAGGATCGGGACGTATGGATTAGCGCTCACGGGGCGTAAGTCTAGGCGGTGGCAGCGGGTGCGGCTGAACGGCTAAGGGGCCACAGCCATGTGAATTGCCACAACTCCACCGGTGAGGTTTTTCCAGCCAACTTGAGTCCATCCGGCATCGACAATCTGCGCTGCGAGCGCTTTTTGGTCCGGCCAAGCCCTGATCGAATCGGCGAGATAGATATAGGCATCAGGGTTTGAGGAAGTCTTGCCGGCGATAAAGGGCAGGGAGCGCATCAAATAATTCATATAGATAGCCCTAAATGGAGCAAAGGTGGGGCTGGAGAACTCGACCACGACTAAGCGTCCGCCCGGTTTGACCACACGGCGGGCCTCAGCCAGCGCCTTGGCGGTGTTCTGGGTATTGCGCAGGCCGAAAGAGATAGTAAAGAGGTCAAAGGCGTTATCTTCAAAGGGCAGGTTGAGGGCATCGGCCTTGATAAAGGTCAGATCTGGGCGGGCTTTTTGGCCGGCGGCGATCATGCCTTCTGAGAAATCAGCGGCGGTCACCTGTGCTCCGGCTGCTGCCAAGGGGGCCGAGCTCGACCCGGTGCCAGCGGCCATATCCAGGATCTTCATCCCTGGGGCTGGGGCGATCACCTTTGTCGCGGCCTTGCGCCAGGCCTTAGTACGCCCAAGGCTCAAAATGTCGTTGACGATGTCATAGCGACGAGCGACCCCATCGAACATCGCAGCTACTTCCTGCGGATTCTTATCCATATTCGCTCGCGACATGCGCTTATTCTCGCTGAAGGTAGGCTTAACCACAACTTCAATGCGAATTGTTTATCAGTCTTTAGAAAGTAGTTAACGCCCGTGTCTTCCCTGATCCCAGTGACAACCTCAAAAGTGTCATCACACCTGCCGCTTCTGGATCTACTTCCGGAAAGTGGCGGACTCTCTTGGGTTCGTGGCGGTCAGGGCGTTGTCGGTTGGGGCGAATACGCAAAAACGACAGTTAAGGGACCGAATCGATTTAGAGAGGCTCGTCAATGGTGGGCCGAACAACTTGCAACATTTAACGTTGTAAATACTCTCAATGTCAGCGGCACCGGACCTATTGTCTTTACATCTTTCTCATTCGATGAAAATGAAGAGTCCGTACTTGTTATTCCTCAAGTAGTTGTAGGAACGCGATCTGGTGTCTCATGGATGACTTGGATCGGCGATAAGGCACAGCCATACCTGCCTAAAAAAGCACCTGACCTCAATCCCGCAGAGTTTGCTTGGGCAGATGGTTCCCTTACTCCCAACGAGTGGATGTCTCGAGTAGCAACTGCTAAAGGTGAGATCGAAATTGGCGAGTTAGAAAAAGTTGTCTTAGCTCGTGACCTTGTTGCAGTCGCCGATCGCACCATTGATATCCGCCCGATTCTCAATAATTTAAGCGAGCAATATCCATCTACCTACGTATTTGCTGTCGATAATCTCGTTGGAGCAACCCCTGAACTTTTGCTCCGTCTTACCCGCGGCATGGTTACTTCCCGCGTTTTAGCCGGAACCATTAGCAAGACCGGAGATGACGAGAAAGATTTAGCACTCGCAGCATCCCTTGCACGCTCATCGAAAGATTTAGAAGAACATGAATATGCGGTGCGTTCTGTGGCTGATGCGCTAGAACCATTCTGTACCTCAACGAATGTTCCTGAATCACCATTTGTATTACACCTTGCCAATGTCATGCACCTTGCTACCGATGTAACAGGTGCACTCATCGAATCAAAGATTGATGTCGATGCCTTCTCACTTCTTTCCAGACTTCATCCTTCCGCTGCAGTCTGTGGAACCCCCACACATTTAGCTTCTCAAGTGATTTCTTCTATTGAGGGAATGAGCCGTGGACGCTACGCAGGTCCTGTGGGCTGGATAGATGCACAAGGAGACGGAGAACTTGGAATCGCTCTGCGCTGTGGCCAGGTCACCGATACAACAATCCGCATTTTTGCCGGTTGCGGAATCGTTTCAGGATCAGATCCAGAGAAAGAACTTCAAGAAAGCAATGCAAAATTTGCGCCAATGCGCAGCGCTCTAGAGTGATTCCATCTTTGCGTAGATGCTCTTGAGATAGTCGCCATTTTCTTGGCGTGAAGGAACTTGAACAACAACGATTTCAAATCCCTTAACTGGTGCTGCAATCGCCTGAGAAAGTTCAGCGTTTGTCGAAACCTTTGAAGCATTAACTCCGAAGGCCTTTGCAATTGCTTGGATATCCCGGCCGTGTGGTGTACCGAAAATTTTCTCAAATCCATCGACTCCTGCTTGTGGAAGTGTTGAGAAGATTCCGCCACCATTGTTATCGATGACAAAGAGCCGCAAGTCGGGGTTGCCTGTATGTGAGAGTGCGCTGACATCGTGTAAAAATGCAAGATCTCCAAGTACTGCAAAGGTTTTCTCGGATCGGGAGGCTATGCCAAGTGCTGTAGATATATTTCCATCGATACCCGCAAGTCCGCGATTGGCAAAGACTTCTACGCCCTGTCGAGGTTTGGCAAAACCTTCGAGATCACGAATTGGTCGAGAAGATGCGATAAATAGAGATGCCCCTGCTGGAAGAGCAGCAGCGATGTCACGAGCAAAAGTTTCTTCAGACCACGTCGATAGCTCGGCAACAACCTTTGCAGCACGTTCACCTAACTTTTTCCAGGTAGCCATCCAATCAAGGTCTGCAGGTACTACCTGAAGATTAGGAAGAGCCACAAATTTTTGATCTGCGCTACGGTCTTGATCAACCGTTGCCATACGTGGATCAATCACAATTGTTTTTCGGGCCTGCGCAATCGATGCGTTGATGCTCCTAGAAAGAGTTGTTCGTCCAATAATCACTACGGTATCTGGCTTTACCTCACTGCGAATTTTAGGTGAAGTCAGAAAGACGCTGGCATGAGCAATTGCATCTTTAAATGACAGAGGATCCTCGGCAATAACGGGCCATCCAAGTTCATTGGCAAATTTCTCAACGCTTTCTTGTGACAAACCACCGCGATCATGGCCAATTACCAAAAGACCGCGTGTGGACTTTGTGTGAAATGTACCTGGAGCTTTTCGCGTGAATACCTTAGGTTCAGCGATTTTGATCTGATCTAGCCACGACGTATCTGCCTCACCAATGAGTGGTTCCTCAAATTGAACATTGAGATGGACCGGACCAGATTGGAGTGAGTTAAAGGGAAGTTCCATCGGAAATTCTGGCCCTGATACATCAGCAAAGTAGCGCACTGCTTTGCCAAATATCCGTGCCTGTTCAGTAGTTTGATTTGCACCTGTTCTGCGAAGACGAGCTGGGCGATCGGCTGTGAGCAGCAGCAATGGCGCATTGCTATGTGAGGCTTCAAGAACGGCTGGATGAAAGTTAGCCACTGCTGTTCCACTTGTGCAGATAACTGGAACTGGACGTCCTGTCACCTTAGTCAGACCAAGTGCGAAAAATGCTGCACCACGTTCATCAATCTTTACATGAAGCTGAATCAAACCTGCCTGCTCTGCTTGGTAGAAGGCGATAGATAGCGGTGCGTTACGCGATCCAGGAGCAAGAACAACATCAGTAATTCCAGCTTCGACAATTTGACGCACGATTACGCGAGCGAGGGTTGTTGCTTCACTCATGCAAGTAACTTCCCGACTCTCATGGCGCGATTCTTCCACCATTCAAAGCGATCTGGTGACACATCAAGACCATCTAGCTGTGGAGATATCTGACCTAGCGCGATCTTTCCATCAACAATCTGGTGCTCTGCAACATCTGCAGAGAGAAGTGAGCCTGTGCCTAAACCGCAATCAAAGGTGAGGTCCTTAATGCTTGCAGCAAGGTCGAGTCCGTATTCGATTCCGATCGCACTTTCTAGCGCGCTCGATACAACGACAGGAAGTCCATGATGGGCTGCAATATCTAAAGATCGTTGGATACCACCTAGCGGTTGAACTTTAAGCATCACAATATCTGCTGCATCGGTGAGATCGACTTTAAATGGATCGGGTGCTTTACGAATGATTTCATCTGCTGCAATGCTTAGTGGAATCTTTATCTTTGCTTTAAGTTCGCGTAATTCTTCGATAGTTGCACAGGGTTGTTCGACGTATTGAAGTGGGCCGATCTCTTCGTAATATGCGTATAGATTGGTGAGGGCTTCATCTACAGACCAGAGTCCATTGACATCAACGCGGATTGCAGACTGTGGTGCGAGTGTTCGCACTCGTGCAAGTCTGGCGATATCTTCGCCAAGGTTCTTGCCCACCTTTACTTTGAAAGTCTTTGCCCCTGAATAAGATTGCATCAGGGCTTCGATCTCTTTTTTATCGTTGAGTTCTGGGATTGTGCCGTTGATTGCAATGGCATCTCGGAAACGTGCAGGGCGAGCAACTGTTGCGGCCTCTATCGCGCTAGCAAGCCATGGCCGGCACTCGTTATCGTCGTATTCCAGAAATGGTGAGAACTCCCCCCATCCTTGTAGGCCTTGCATTAGCGCAACTTCGCGATAGGTAACACCGCGAAAATTGGTACGCGTTGGAAGATTAATTACGCGAAGTGTTGCAAGGAGGTCATCGAGCATAAGTTTTATGGGCGCTTAGGGAATTTACCGAAATCAGGAGCGCGCTTTTCTTTATAAGCATCGCGACCTTCTTGTCCTTCTTCGCTTAAGTAGAAGAGCAATGTGGCATCGCCGGCAAGTTGTTGCACTCCAGCTAATCCGTCATCTGCTGCATTCATACTTGACTTCAATAGACGAAGTGCCATTGGAGAGTTGCGTAGCATTTCGCGACACCAAGAAACTGTTTCGGCTTCTAGTTGATCAACTGGAACAACAGTATTGATAAGCCCCATTGCGAGCGCTTCTTGCGCATCGTATTGACGCGTCATAAACCAAATCTCGCGCGCCTTCTTCTGGCCAACACTTGCTGCAAGTAGCCCTGAACCGTAACCACCATCGAAAGATCCAACCATTGGTCCGGTCTGTCCGAACTTGGCATTCTCTGCTGCAATCGTAAGGTCGCAGACAACATGGAGAACATGTCCGCCACCGATGGCCCATCCGGCGACCATTGCGATAACTGGCTTAGGTGTTCTGCGAATTTGAATCTGTAGATCTAAAACATTGAGGCGTCCAACACCACTCTTTGCTAATTCATCATCACCGAGATATCCATCATCTCCGCGAACGCTGATATCTCCGCCAGAGCAAAATGCTTCACTACCTTCGCCGGTCAAGATGATGACGCCGACCTCAGAGTTATCGCGGGCGAGTGAGAATGCCTGTTGTAATTCGATGATTGTCTGAGGTCTAAATGCGTTACGTACTTCTGGGCGGTTAATGGTGATCTTCGCGATTCCATCTCCGACTTCGTACTTCACATCGACAAACTCAGATCCACCCTTTGCGGGTACCCACGCTGGGATAGTGCGATCTCCGAACTCACGCTTGATTGGCTTACTCACGATTCCTCCAACTTTTCTCTTCAGGCGATAGCCTACGCGGGCTATGGATATGTCGCCGAACTCAGATACCCGACCTCGTCCTGTGGTCGCGATCGATCCCCTCACACCTATTAATCAGGTGATGGTGATGCTGGCCGAAGGGTTGGCTGGGCGGGGATCAGCCTTAAATTTCACTGATCACACCATTGAATCGGTACCGGCTGATGTCTCAGTGATTGTGCAGACAACGGGATCTTCGGGAGCGCCAAAGTATGTGGGCTTAAGCAGATCGGCACTTATTACATCGGCGAGATTATCACTTGAATATCTTGATGCGTCCCCTGGTGATCTCTGGTCGCTTCTTTTGCCGTTACACCATATCGCTGGGATAAATGTTTTAGTGCGCAGTCTCGAGCTTGGAACTACTCCGATTGATTTACGTGAAAGCAAGAGTTATACAGATGTAGATTTTACCGCCGTTGTTCCGACCCAGATTTTTAGCGCGCTCAACGGCGATCAAGAATTATTGACTCACCTGCAATCTGCCAAGAAAGTACTAGTTGGTGGCGCTGCCCTTACTGACGAGCTTTATCAAAGTGCAGTGAGTGCCGGAATTTCAATTGCTCGTACATATGGAATGTCTGAGACCTCAGGTGGTTGTGTCTATGAAGGCAAGCCTCTGGGTGAGACGCAAGTGCGAATTTCAGAAGATGGATTTATCGAAATTGCTGGTCCAACAATTGCATCTGGTTATATCCAAGATCCTGCATCGTGGTCTGAAAGTTTTTATGAAGGATGGTTTAGAACATCGGATCTCGGTCAGATTGATAGCTCTGGAACACTCTCAATCCTCGGACGTGGCGATGATCTCTATATCTCTGGAGGAGAGAAAGTTTCTCTTGCTGCAGTAACGAAGAAACTTGAAGAGAGATATTCGCAGAATAATTGGTTTGCCTTAGCCCTGGATGATCTCAAATGGGGTCAGCGACTTGCTATCGCAGTCGCTGGCAAGAATCCGCCAACACAAGAAGAGATTGGATCTCTATTGGGAGATACATTGGGAAGTGCTGCTAAACCAAAGCAGTACTTAACTTTTGAAACTTTTCCGCTGATTGGTATCGGTAAGATTGATCGCCTTGCAGTAAGAAAACGAGCAGAGGAAGAATTCAATGGCTAATCCAGCGAATAATGTTTGGATTATTGGTGCTCGCCTTCGTACATTGCCAGCAGCGATTGCTCCCGTAGCAGTTGGTAGCGCTCTTGCTGGCGATGACTTCCACCTTCTTCCTGCATCTCTAGCTCTCCTTGTGAGCCTGAGTCTTCAAGTAGGTGTGAATTACGCAAATGATTACTCAGATGGAATTCGCGGCAGTGACGATAAGCGCGTCGGTCCAGTGCGCATTACTGCCGGTGGTCTCGCATCCCCTGCAGCGGTCAAGCGTGCAGCCTTTATCTCATTCTTTATTGCATCTATCGCCGGGCTAGCACTTTCAGCGATGAGTACGTGGTGGATGATTCTTGTTGGAGTTCTTTCAATCGCTGCAGCTTGGGGCTACACGGGCGGTAAGAATCCTTATGGCTACAAGGGCCTTGGTGAGATTTTTGTATTTATCTTCTTCGGCCTTGTGGCAACTGTTGGAACTTTCTATGTGCAAGCCGATGCGATTACAGGGTCCGCACTTTTGGCTGGAACTATTGTCGGTTTCTTAGCCTGTGCCATTCTTGTCATTAATAACATTCGAGATGGCGCCTTAGATGCTGAATCTGGCAAGAAAACTTTGGCGGTGCGTATCGGAGATCGCAACTCCCGACTTCTCTACAGCACGTTGGTGGTCAGCCCATTTATTCTCACCGCAGGATTTGGCACCCCCTGGACGCTCCTGACTTTGCTCACCCTGCCAAAGGTGGTTTCAATTCTGCGCACCCTATGGACCGGGGCCTTGGGGCGAACGCTGATTCCGTTACTGGCCAAGACTGGCGAACTTCAGATTCTCTTCTGCCTTGCCCTATCTCTCGCACTCATTCTGCAGCGGCTAGTATAAGTTCATGGTCAAATTCTTCATCTTCCTGACAATTGCATTGGCTGCCTTGCAGCTCTATGCATTTGTTGATTGTGCGATGCGTGAAGATTCAGAGATTAAGCGTCTTCCAAAATGGGGATGGCTTCTCATAATCTTCTTTGGTCAAGCAATTGGTGCGATCGCATTTATTGTTGCTGGAAGAAATCCGAAGGGTGGCGGTGGAAGAAAGAAGGGTCCACAGCGCCGAATTCTTCCTCCGGATGATGATCCTGATTTCTTACGTAAACTCTAAAATCTTTTAAAGACCTGAGTACGTATGCTTTCCAGTTCCCCAGACATTGACATATACATAGTTAAATAAGAACGTTGACCCTGCAAAAAGACAGAGCCATGCAGCGCGACGCCCCTTCCAACCAGCTGTCACACGTGCATGCAAATATGCAGCGTAGGCAACCCATGTAATAAAGGCCCACGTCTCTTTTGGATCCCAGCCCCAGTAACGACCCCAAGCGCTCTCAGCCCAAATCGCTCCTGCGATGACAGAAAATGTCCAGAGTGGAAATACAAATGCAACTAATCGATACGAGAGTTGATCGAGGAAATCAAGTGATGGCAGTCGTTCTGCCCATGCAGGACGCCCAGAACCTCTCTCGCGTGAATCAAGATAGAGGAATGCACCTGCGATGATATTTGAAAAGAGAAATACGCCACCAGAAATAATTGCTGTGATGACGTGAATGATCAACCAGGCAGAGTTAAGTGCTGGCACCAGCGGTGCGCTATCACGGTAGAGCAAAGTGATAGCGGTTCCCAGCGTCAGCAGAGCTCCAAGAGATACAAATAGTCCGAGCCACCTGAGATCATGTTTGCGCAGTGCAATGAGATAAGCACCAACAAAGGCGAGTGCGCCAGTAATTGAGAACTCATACATATTGCCCCAAGGGACGTGGCCATTTGCTAGCCCGCGCGCAACAACTCCAACAAAAAGCAAGATAAATGCCAGCAACATAAATCCTGTTCCTATGCGGGCTGCTTTCTCTGCCTTGCTGTAATCCATTTTTTGAAGATCAGCACCACCAGCAGGAACTCTTACCGCCCATGCTGTTTCAAAAGCGTGCACTACTAGTGAGAGAGCAAATACACCCATCGCGCTATAGATAAAGTTATTGGAGAGATAGGCCCATGTTGTCTGCGTCATTTCTCTCCCTTTACATGTCGCGTGAACTTATCTAATTCAAGATCAAGTGCTGCTGAATTATTTTTCGCTAGACCCGCAATTTCAACCTGTCCATCTGGCAGAACTCGAAGCCAGATACGGCGGCGGAAACCAAAGAGTGAAGCGAGTAATCCTGCTAAGGCAAGAATACCGCCGATGAGCGAGTAGGTCTTGCCGGGATCACGAACAACTGCGAGGTTGATCCATGGTTCAACTTTTTCAAAGGTAATGCTTCCACCAGTGAAATCAAATCGCTCACCAGGTGAGAGTGAATCCAGCGCAATACGCGTCATCTCGGTTGTATCTATTGTGTAAATTGATTGTGGGATTCCAGTATCGAGACCTAGATCACCTTCCCAAATTGAAAACAGTAGACGGGGTTTAAGTAACTCTGGGTAGACAGAGACCCCGCCAGCTTCTGGATCTCGCTGGTAGGTAGGGAGAAATGATGAGACAAAACCTAACTGTGGCGATGCTTCTGGAACTTTGATCGAACCAATAGAACGCAGGTTGGAATCCTGTGGCAAGAAAGTTACTGGACCTTGAAAAGTCACGTTTCCTATTTCATCGCGCACCGTTACAAAAGGCGCGTAACCGTTTGCTTGTAGATACACCCGCGAGGATCCAAATGTCAGAGGGCTATTTACTTTGATAACTTCTTCAGTGGTATTTCCTGCTTCATCTTCAATACTCACATAGGCTGCATAATCAAGTGGGCTATTTGTGACTGGATCGTACTGAGCGACAAACTTATTGAGTCGCACTGAGAAGGTATTGAGCGATCTCTCATTGGTGAGCTTGCCATAGGAAAGTGAGTCATAGCTGGTCGCAAGATTAATAAAGCGTTCACCAGTAACAATAATCGCATCGCCTCTCATTCCAAAGAGAGATCCAATACTGACGCCAATTAAAATCAAAATGAGTGAGAGATGAAAGAGTAGGTTTCCAGATTCGCGGATATAACCTTTCTCAGCCGAGATTGAGCCATCTTGTTCGCGGATTCGGAATCGCTCTTCCTTAAAGAACTCTCGTGCGCGATTTAACTCTTCCCCTTCGCTAGGAAAGATAGTAAAGCCCTGTAACTTCTGTAAGTTCTTTGGTGTGACTGGAGGTTTAGCTCGAACCAATTTCAGGTGTTCGAAAGTACGTGGGAGCACGCAGCCAATAAGTGAGATAAAAAGCAAAATGTAAATTGCGCTAAACCATGGGGCAGAGAAGACATCAAAGCCGCTGAATCTATCGATCCACTTGGCAAGGGTTGGATCATTTATAAAGTACTCGCGCACAGCCATTGGATTTTGATTGCGCTGAGGCAGTAGCGAACCTGGGATAGATGCAATTGCCAAGAGCATCAGCAGGATGAGTGCTGTGCGCATGCTTGTCAGTTGGCGCCAAGCAAAGCGGGCTAATCCCCCAGCGCCGATTTCTGGAACATCAATCTCTTTTTCGATACTCATCAGATCACCGGGGTAAATTCACTAATTGTCGAACGCAGATCAATCATCAAAGAATTCCAGATCCCAGTAACTTGAAGTAGACCAATCATGATCAGGAGAACTCCGCCAAAGATTGAAATTGCTCGACCATTGCGCGTAAGAAACTTACGGAGTCGCTCTGATTTATCGAAGAAGAGACCAGTTGCAATAAAGGGTAGACCCAATCCAATGCAGTACGCGAATGATAAAAGCGCTCCACGGAATGCACTTGATTCGGAGAAGGCCAACATTTGTACCGTCGCCAAAGCTGGGCCGATACATGGTGTCCAGCCGATTCCAAAGAGGAAACCCAAAACTGGAGCGCCGATAAGCCCACCAGTTGTTGAGATGCGTGGACGCAACGTTGGCATCATTGGAAATGCTCCGGCAAAAATCACACCGAGCGCAATTGTAAATATTCCAAGTACGCGCGTAATGATCTCTTCATGGACTGAAATCTGAGCACCAATACTGCCAAAGAGAAGTCCGTAAGAGATGAAGAGGGCAGAGAAACCGAGAACAAATAGAAACGAGCCGAGAAGGATTTTTCCTCTGGCCTGTGAATATCCTGCCGCAAAGGAAAGATAGCCTGGTACTAACGGTAAGACGCATGGAGATACAAAAGAGACAAGCCCTGTAAGGACCGCAAGCGGAATCGCAAAGAGAATAAAGCCATCGAAAAGGTTATTTACAAAGAAGTCGACCATCAGCCTTGAACCTTTTCAATTAACGCACTCAAGGATCCAATGGTGACAACCCCTGAAACTCGTGCCGCAACGAAACCCTTGTTATCAATAATGATTGTTGAAGGTATTGCATTGGCTGGAAGTGAACGTTTAAAGCCAATCAGTAGCGCATCATCTATCAGCGTTGGGTAGGTAATGTTCTTCGTACGAACAAAGGCTTCCGCGTTAACGAGGTTATCGCGCGTAAGAATGCCGACAAATGCCACATCAGGATATTTCTCTGCAACGGCTACTAGCGCTGGCGCTTCTGCTCTGCATGGAGAACACCACGAGGCCCATACATTGACCACTGCAACTGTGTTTGCAGGAAGGGTGTAATTAACCCCAGTTAACGTCATCCCACTCAAGGTAGGTGCTTTCTCTCGAGACCCTTCTTTGATAAATGTTTGTGCTCCACTTCCAACAACAAAACTTTCTTCAGTTGTTGAGCTTCCGCCACCAGAGCATCCAGCAAAGATCAATAAGCCTGCGGTGAGCAAAATTAATGATCTACTTCGCTTCATTATTTCTTCTCTGGCAGAAGGTGTGCTGCAGGTTCGCTATATGACGTACCTTCAATTTCGCCATTATCGTTAAAGTGGATACTTGTTATCGAAGCCAGTGTGCACTCTCGCTTACGTGGATCATGAAGCAGTCTTCGACCTTCAATGGCGCTGCGCAAAATCCAAATTGGTAATTGATGTGAAACGCATATGGCATCTTTCCCATTTGCTGCCTTATGTGCAGAGAAAACTGCAGCGAGCATGCGGTTAATCTGCTCAACATATGGCTCACCCCATGATGGCTTCCACGGATTCCATAAGTGCTTCCACGCAGATGGATGGCGAAGAACTCCGTCACCAATTCCAAATGGCTTGCCCTCGAAAATATTTGCAGCTTCGATAAGCCGGTCATCGGTGGTAATTGAAATGTTATTGGCAGCAGCGATTGGCGCCGCAGTTTCTTGAGCGCGCTGCAGAGGTGAGACATGGAGTGCACCCAAATCAATTGTTGTTGACCATTGGCCTAGAACTCCAGCCATCTGTTGCCCACGATCTGAGAGCCTCCAACCAGGTTGGCGACCATAGAGAATCTTCTCTGGATTGTGGACTTCTCCATGGCGGATCACGTGGACGCTATTGCTCATAGGCCAACTATAAAGGCGTTTGGGATCTACTTCGCTATGGTTAAGCCATGGCAGTCGGAGAGAAGCAGGCTGCATTCTTTGATGTAGATAACACTCTGATCCGTGGTTCTACGATCTACTTCCTGGGCCGCGGCATGTATCAACGCGGGTATTTCACAAAGGCTGATATCTCTCGATTCGTCTTAGCAAATTTACGATTTCGCTTAACGGGTACTGAAAAGCGTGAAGAGATTGAAAAATTTCAGAATGCCGCAACTAGTTTTATTGGTGGACATAATGTCCAGGACATCCAAAATCTTGCTCAGGAAATCTATGACGAATACGTCTCCCCTGCGCTCTGGTTGGGCACTATCGAAATAGCAAAGAAACATTTAGCAGATGGCGTCGAAGTGTGGCTCGTCACAGCAGCCCCTGAAGATATGGCAACGCTGATCGCAAAGAGACTTGGATTAACTGGGGCGCTCGGCAGTAAGGCAGCGATTACAGACGGTGTCTATACCGGAGAGATGAATGGACCCTTGTTACATGGTCGCGAAAAAGCAATCGCGGTAAAAAGACTTGCTGAAGAACGTGGCTTTGTCCTACAACAATGTTTTGCATACTCAGATAGTTTTAACGATCTGCCACTTCTTGAAACCGTTGGACAGCCCTCAACAATTAATCCTGATGCCAAGTTGCGTATTTGGGCTACACGCGAGCGTTGGCCAATTCATGATTTTCGCCGAGCCCGAAAGATCAATCGATTCCTTGGGCCAGCAATTTCCCGCCTTGCATCAATCGGTGCGCTCATTAAGCCTCGGGGTCATCGCCGCTAACTCTTGATGTCACAGATTGACCCTTTCTGCATTAATGTAGGCAGGTTATGGAAATTCGTTCATTCGCTGATTACCTACGTGGGTTAGATGACGCTGCCCTTTTGCGTCTCTTCACTCATCGTCCAGATTTAATCGCGCCCGTTCCACCAGATATGGCCAGCCTTGCTGTGCGCGCATCATCAGCGCCATCACTTGCTCGATCAATTGATTCACTGAACGCGTGGCAATTTCAAGTGCTTGAGGCGTGTGTTGTGGCGAGCGAACCATTTACTGAAAAGATTGTTGCGGCACTTACTGATAAGCCTGCGATCTTTGTTATTCCTGGGTTAATCGAACGTGGATTAATTTATCCGGCAGATGATGGCCTCAGAATGCCCACAACGTTACGTGAATTACTTGGAAACGAAGTTGCTCAGCTTGGTCCTTCTTCAATGGCAAAACTCAATCTCAAAAAGTTAAGTGATGCCCCACCTAGCGCGAAGAAGATTCTCGATGCCATGGCATGGGGCCCACCACGTGGCACTGTCGCAGATATTAAAAAACCAGGTGCAGGAGTTCAATGGTGCCTGGAAGAGGGATTTCTCATTCCATATAGCCAGACAATTGTTGTGATGCCGCGTGAAGTCGCGATTGCACTCAGAGGCGGAAAAGTACATAAAGAGCAACGCGTTAATTCTCCAGAAATTTCATACTCATTCACCGCTAAAGATAGAAAAGGCCTTAATAACGCATCGATTGCAAATATAACTACCTTCTTGCGATGGGTGGAAGAAGTTCTCAATTTTTGGGCGCAAGATCCACCGACTGCGCTGCGTTCTGGAGGTTTAGGGGTTCGAGATCTCAAAGCGTTAGCGCTACACATTGGTGTTGACGAGAACTGTGCAGCCTTTGTTGCAGAGCTCTGTTACATCAGCGCACTTCTTACAATTGATCCCGATGATCGCATCTTGCCGACAACTAATTTTGATATTTGGCTTACGCAACGATCTTCAGATAAGTGGTTGACGCTGGCATCAGCGTGGATTTCGACGTCTCGCGTCAGCGGTTTAGTTGGCAACGAAGATTCAAAGAACATCGCACCCCTTGGCCCAGAACTTGATCGCGTTAATGCCGCATCGGTGCGATCACTCGTTCTCTCACTTCTCAAAGATAATCGTGATGGTGCGATTACACCAGATTCAATGGTGGCACTGGCATCGTGGCATCGACCATCTAAACGCATTGGTGGAATCCCAGCGCCTCACATTCTCTTTACTCTCCGTGAGGCTGAATGGCTTGGGGTTACAGGTCAGGGAGTTATCTCCGACTATGGTCTTGCTCTTCTTGATGGAGCTGCACTCGATCAAATTGATATCGATCTTCCGGAAGAAGTTGATCACATCCTTATTCAAAGTGATAACACAGCAATTGCTCCAGGGCCACTTGCCCAGGAAGTTGCTCAGGAGATGGCTCTTCTTGCAGATGTTGAATCACGAGGTGGTGCCACTGTCTTTAGATTTACCGATTCAACGATTCGCAGGGCGTTGGACCACGGCAAAACTGGTGAGGATATAACAAAGTTTTTAAAGGCAACATCTAAGACTCCAATGCCACAACCACTCGAGTACTTAATCGCAGATGTTGCTAAGAAGCATGGAAAGTTGCGAGTGGGTGCAACCACATCATTTATTCGTTGTGAAGATCAATCTGTGATCGTCGCAATTCTCAGCGATAAGAAGCTCGATGGGCTGGGATTTAGAAGAATCGCTGCGGAGGTTTTGATTAGCGATCTAGAGGTAGATGATGCCGTCAATGTTTTACGTAACGCTGGCTATCTTCCTGCCATCGAAGATTCAAAGGGAATTTTATTAAGCGGTGCTCGGGTTATGCGTTCTCAAAGTAAGGCCAGACCCCCTCGCATCGTAGGTGAAATTGATTCGCCAACAGATAGTGTTCTTGAAGGAGCGGTCCGCGTACTTCGCACCGGTGAAAAATCTAGCCATCGCCAAAGCACTCTTCGAAATATCTCTTCGTCAGCCCTCGGTGAACTTCCCCGATCTACTGCAAATGAAACTCTTGAATTGCTCTCTCATCACCTGACACATTCTGCAGATACATCTCTATCTATTGGATATGCCGATAACAATGGCTTGATTTCACACCGCATCATTGACCCGCTCAAACTCTCAGCCGGCACGCTTCTCGCTCGAGATCATGCAACGGGAGAGATCACAACCTTTAGAATCGCTCGAATTACGGGGGTGGCTTCGCTATGACAAGCCAGAACTCTTCTGAATACGGCAGACTTACCCCTATGTTGGCAGCCCTTGAAGCTCTTGTTCGGTGTGAATCCCCCACTGAAGATATAGATGCATGCCGCAACGTTGTTCGACTCGCTAGTGATATTGCAACGCGTGTGCTTGGAACACCAGCAGAGATTAAAGAAATTGAAGGGCGTCCAGTTTTCTGGTGGGGTTCTCCTGAACCAGAAATTATTCTCTTAGGACATCTCGACACTGTTTGGCCTCATGGTTCATACCAACCACTGTGGGAAGTAGATGGAGATGTTGTGCGAGGCCCGGGAGTCTTTGATATGAAGGCTGGCTTCTTACAGGCGCTCTATGCCCTCAAAGGAATCAAAGGTTCGGTTGCGCTGATTGCAACAACAGATGAAGAAACTGGTAGCCACGCTTCACGCAAACTTATTCTGGATCTATCTGCAAAGGCGAAGGCAGTCTTGGTATTAGAGGCTTCCCTTGATGGAAAAGTGAAGACAGGTCGCAAAGGTACTTCCATGTACCAAGTTCATGTTCATGGACTTGCTTCACATGCAGGCCTTGAGCCTGAAAAGGGAGTAAATGCCACAACTGAAATTGCACATGTAATTTTGAAAGTTACTGAACTAGAAAATCCTGAACATGGAACATCTGTAGTTCCAACTGTTCTGCATTCGGGAAATACAACAAATACCGTTCCAGATCATGCAATCCTTGATATCGACATTAGGTCATTTTCTCTCGCTGAACTAGAGCGAGTAGATACTGCAATCAGAGGGCTGAAGGCTGAAAACCCAAAGGCTCGAATCGAAGTAACAGGTGGAATTAATCGTCCACCATTACAAGAGCAATCAACTGCCGATCTTTATCAGCGAGTAGAGAAAGTTGCAGTGACGCTAGGAATGCAACCACTCGGAAGTGCCAAAGTTGGTGGAGCTAGCGATGGAAACTTTGCCGCTGCTGCCGGGGCACCTGTTCTTGATGGACTAGGCGCTGTTGGTGGTGGTGCCCATGCACCAAATGAATGGTTAAGTGCAAAAACTCTCGAACCACGGACAGAGTTACTCCACGCGCTCATTGTGGATCTACTTAAATGAGCAACGGCCCACTCATTGTTCAAAGCGATAAGACACTCTTATTAGATATTGATCATCCCGACTCTGTTGAATGTCGCCGAGCAATTGCACCATTTGCTGAGCTAGAGCGATCTCCAGAGCACATTCATACATACCGACTGACAAATCTTGGTTTGTGGAATGCGCGCGCTGCTGGCCATGATGCTGAATTAGTTATCGACACACTTATTAAATATTCGCGCTATGCCGTTCCGCACTCAATTCTTATTGATGTCGCAGAGACGATGTCACGGTATGGCCGCTTGCGACTAGAAGCAGATCCCATTCATGGCCTTATTCTCGTTACAACAGATACAGCGGTGCTTGAAGAGGTTATCCGAGCCAAAAAGATTGCGCCACTGCTTGGTCCACGTATTGATGCTGAAACCATTGCAGTGCATCCAAGCCAGCGCGGTGCCATTAAGCAATCGTTATTGCGCCTTGGTTGGCCGGCTGAAGATTTCGCTGGATATGTTGATGGACAAGCACATGAGATCGCACTTCGTGAAGATGGTTGGAAGATTCGCCCTTATCAAGAGCTCGCCGCAGAAGGTTTCTGGCATGGCGGCTCCGGTGTTGTAGTTCTTCCTTGCGGTGCGGGGAAAACTATCGTGGGGGCAGCCGCGATGGCTCACGCAAAAGCAACAACGCTGATTTTGGTGACAAATACCGTTGCAGCAAGACAATGGCGAGATGAATTACTTCGTCGCACAACTCTTAATGAAGATGAGATTGGTGAATATTCAGGAGCGAAGAAAGAAATTCGCCCAGTCACAATCGCGACTTATCAGGTGATGACAAAGAAGAAAAATGGTGTCTACGCACACCTTGATCTCTTTGATACCCATGATTGGGGTCTAATCATTTATGACGAAGTGCACCTTCTACCAGCACCGATCTTTCGATTTACTGCAGATATCCAATCACGACGTCGCCTTGGATTAACTGCCACATTGGTCCGTGAAGATGGAATGGAGGGTGAGGTCTTCTCACTCATCGGCCCAAAGAGATTTGATGTACCTTGGAAAGAGATTGAATCTCAAGGGTATATCGCCCCGGCAGAATGTATTGAAGTGCGCGTAAATCTCTCTGAGTCAGAACGGTTGCTCTATGCAACAGCTGAACCTGAAGAGAAGTATCGCTACTGCTCAACGACAAAGACAAAGAGTGAAGTCGTACAAGAGTTGGTTTCATATCACGCAGATGAACAAATTTTGGTTATCGGTCAATACATCACCCAATTAGATGAACTCTCTGAAACTCTCGGAGTACCTTTAATCAAAGGTGATACCCCAGTGAAAGAGCGTGAACGACTCTTTGCTGCATTTCGAACAGGGGAAATTACCTGTCTAGTGGTTTCCAAGGTGGCTAACTTCTCTATCGATCTACCCGATGCAACAATTGCAATTCAGGTATCTGGCGCATTCGGTTCAAGACAAGAAGAGGCGCAGCGCCTTGGACGAATTCTTCGCCCGAAAGCAGATGGCAGAGGGGCAATTTTCTACTCAGTTGTATCTCGAGATACCGTTGATCAAGATTTTGCCGCTAATCGCCAACGGTTCCTAGCCGAGCAGGGGTATGCCTACCGGATTATTGATGCTGACGATGTTTTTCAAGGGAAGATCTAAATCTTTCGACATCTACCTTGTAGAAATCGTGATGCTTTCCATCAATATGAATCACAGGAATTTGATCGCTATATAAATCTATTAACTCCTTGTTATCTTCAATATAGATAACATCGATTTGAAAATTCAATTCTTTATCGAGCGTTGAGAGCGTTTCAATTGCGAGTTCACAGAGATGGCAACCGTGGCGTGAATACACGGTAACAGTCGTCACTTTTTTGTACTCTTAAAAATTCGTGCAGAGAGTTCTTCGGCAACTAACTTCACATCCCCCTTTGCCCGAACCGCATTGCTTTCAGCGTTCTTGAGAATGGTTTCCACACTTGTTGTTGTTACGGTACCCACAAGTGGACCGTAGCTTTTTGAGAAAAGCATGTGTGCAATTGCGCCAACGGCCGCGGCTAGATCACTTCGCGCCTCATCGAGTGTAATTTCACGACCATTGGCCCCGATTGTGAATTCGGTGAGAGGTGCCTTCTCGTTTCGAATCCGAGTAAAGACATCGCTAGTAGCGCTTGGGTTACCTGTCTCAGCCATTTTCCTATTCTGGCACCCTGATAGATTTAGCGCCATGCGAGCCGGCAAATTCTTCACTACACGGATTGCCCTGCTCATTCTGGCCCTGTTGGCCACTCTCACTCCAGCTGCAACTGCGCAATCTTTATACAAGTACGCGCCTGCAACGCAATGGGGATACACATTCGCAGGACCTGCAACATCTGCAACTCTAGTTAAAACATCACCAGTACTCCCACGTAGCGCTAATCTTGAAAAGCGATCAGATATCCAAGTTAATTACACAAATTTTCCTGAATGGGCAAAGAATGAACTACAGCTTGCTGTTGATGTGTGGTCAGCGAGCTTTGAATCAAAGGTCACAATCACAATTGATGCGACATGGAGTAATTCTCAATCTGTAGCCGTCTTAGGAAGTGCTCGTCCGGGCGGTTACTTTGCTGGATTCTCTGGCGCTCCCGATTCCAGTCTGTGGTATCCATCAGCGCTAGCAAATGCTCTCGCGGGTAAAGATCTTGATGTGAGAAATTCCGAGATGATTATTAATGTTAATTCGCGTGCAGCGTGGAATCGTCGTGGCGACAGCGCGCCGACAACTCGCGAATATGATCTACGGTCAGTTTTTATCCATGAAATGGGCCACGGCCTAGGTTTTCTATCAAATAATGTCTATGACTCAATACTTGGATTTGGATCTATCGAACAACCAACTCCATTTGATGCATTTGCACAGACTGAAGATGGCAGGCGTCTTGCTGATTTACCATCGCCATCGATCGAGCTAGGTAGAGCACTTCGTGCACCCCTTGTGTGGTCTGGTGCGAAGGCAATTGCGGCAAATAAAGGCACCAAGCCATTGCTCTTTTCGCCAATTGAATATGAAGATGGATCTTCAGTAAGTCATCTCGATGAAAAGGCGTATTCAAATAGCGGACTAGATGCGGTGATGACGCCGAATCTAGATGCGGGAGAAGTATTTGCCGGTCCTGGTCCTTTGTTATTGGCAATGATGGAGGATATGCGTACGAAGCCGCCTGCCGGTGTAGCTGTTGAACTTCCCACTGTTGTAAGAAATGCACAGGCTGTTGTCGCAGATGGTGCTGCTATTGTGAAATGGGATCCCCCAGCAAATCTACGTACCGCGCAAGTTACCGCCTATACAGTGCGAAATGTGAGGACAGGTGCTGAAAGAAGTGGCACAACGAGTCCGGTTGTCATGGGCGGATTAAAGAACGGCACATCACACACATTTACAATTACTGCGAGTAACTCTCTTGGCACATCTCCACTTGTGACAACCAATGCAGTAGTTCCAGAGCCTGCCTGGAAAGCCACGATTATTGATCCAAATGTTGAGCCAGCGCAGATTGCGACGACGACATTTAATAAAAAGCCAACGATTGTTTACTCCAATGGAGTTAACGGTGTTTTAAAGATGGCTATATGGAATGGGCTTGCTTGGAGAAAGACGACAATTGATGGCGCTGGCGGTACCAACCGAACAAGGAACGAGATCACTAGTCCGATTTCTTTGTGTATCAGCGGCACCGGGACAAAGCAGCAACTTCATATGTTTTATGCCGATGGCACAGATAAAGATCTTCGACATGCAACATATGATGGAACAAAAGTCACTGTTGAAATTGTTGATGGAAACGGACCTTCAGTAAATAACTACGAGGATAAGGTCCGCGTTCGAACAGCAAGTGATGTGAGTGTCTCAAATGCCTGTCTGGCTACACCTACAGGGCTGCAGGTCTTTTATCGTGATGAATCTCAAGGAATTTTACTCGGCGCTTACAAACTCACAGGGAGTAACAAGTGGGTCTATGAACTTGTTGACGGCGATAGAAAAACTGATGGGCGCACAACAGGAGACGTGGCCTTCCATCTCGCTGCTGGCTATGACGGAAAAAAGAGCTACGTTCTCTATGACTCAGTCTTAGTGATTAATCAGAAGAAAGAAGTGACTTCGGGTGCAATACGTTTAGCGACAAGAACGACTATTGATCCAACGAAGTGGGTCTTTCAAACTTTGGAAGAATCTTCTGAATCTCTTGCAATGACAGGCTATGACGTGGCGCTCTCGGTCACTCCTGATCGAGCCTTCGCCCTCTGGCTTGGAACATCTGCAATTCCAAAGCCGACTCAACTTCGATCTGCAACCCTTGGTAGCGGTGCAATAAACGTCCAAACTTTCGATACTGCCATATATGGAACTCCGAATAGATGGTTACGGACCAATGGAAAATCAGCGCTCTTTAATTGTGAAGATCGACTCTGCTCCATTGATTTTGCGACAAAGAAAATTTCCCTGATCTCGCGTAACAGCGCACTTAATGGCATCAGCGGGAGATGGATCACTGTTGGAGGAAAACTTTCTGTAGTTGCCCATATCGACGGCAACCTTTCACTTGCTCGGCCTTAACCTTTAAAAATTCCTGACGCACTTACTATCACTAAGCCAACTCCACTCACATGGGCCATCGCCCGAACTGTTTTCACTTGATTTGCTCGCAGCGCTTGGGTGATCACGCCCTTGGCGTCAAAGCGAAGTACAAGCGAGGTTGGTGTTGTTGGCCTCCACCCCGTTACACGTGGGATCGCCGATGTTGAGTTAAAGAGTGCGTAGTGCGATCCATTTGGACCGCTTGCCGCTGCAATACTTGTTTGTGAAGGAAGACGAAGAGTCCACACTGGTGCAAAACTTGAGTTGAATTTGGTAAATGCACTCTCTGATTTGCCACCGGCTTTCACTTCTCCAGTGAGAAAGTATGTTGACGTTGCACTGAGCCAATTGCGTGTGGCCGAGTTAGCTGAGCTACGAACTACATTTGTAAGCGAACCAGATTTATTGACCTTTGCAAGAATTCCATCTCTACGACCAACGAGAGCTTTTCCGCCAAGAGATTCAGCACTTGAACCATAAATTTGGGCTGAGCCATCGCTATTTCGAAAAATTGATGTGAGTGAACTCTTCGCGGTACCGATCGTTACCGCTTTAGAGAACTTTCCATTGAGTGTTGCATTTACAAGAATACTTCCCGCACCACGGTCTCCCAGAATCCAAATACCGTTGGAAGAGTGAGAGATTGCGGTAATCAGTGAAGGCGCTGTAGCCGAGTCAGTAAAGGTTGCAGTGAGCACACCATCTGGAGAAATCTTCCACAGCGTTAATGTGTTGAGGTCAGCTCTTATCGGATTCACGGGTTCAACAATCACGCTATCGACATTGACCGCACCTGTTGTTGCAGAAACTGTCTCAGAAGTGGCTGATATCAACCCTGCCAGCCATATATTTCCATCTTTATCAGTTGTTGCAGCCATCGCAATCTGATCAGCGCGCTCCTCAAGAATAAGGGCCCATTTCTCTGTACCAGTAAAATCAAGTGAGGTGACTAAAACTTTCTTCTCTTCATTGGAGTACAGAGTTATTCCCTGATTATTGATTACTGCACCTTCATGATCGATTACTGTCGACACTTTACTTATCTCAACTGAAGCAATTGATTTTGGTGCAGCGCTTGAAAAAGGAGTTGAAGCAAGTGTTGCTACAAGAATAATGGGGATGAATGCTTTGCGGATCATGCTAATTCTTCACCACGATCACGTGCAGCTTTCATCGCGCGCGCAACAATCTCTGCCAGTTTATCTTCGCTAAATGATGCGAGCGCGGCAGCCGTTGTGCCATTTGGACTTGTGACTTTCTCTCGCAGAGTCGTTGGTGAATCTCCAGATCTCTCCAAGAGTGCGGCAGAGCCCGTGATTGTTTGAATTGTTAGCGTTGTTGCATCTTCTCGGCTCAGGCCTAGTGCAACAGCGCCATCAACCATCGCTTCAACGAATGCGAAGAAATATGCGGGCCCAGATCCGCTTGTAGCCGTCACAGCCCCTTGTAACGATTCATCAATTTCAATCGCCTTTCCAGCCGCGCTAAGAAATGATGAGATGAATGCTTCTTGTTCAGCTGTGACTCCAGCGCTACATGAGTACCCAGCCGCCCCAAGTCCGATCGATGTCGGCGTATTTGGCATCACGCGAACTATCGGATTTTTGGTTCCTAGGTGGCTGGCGATGAAGTCGATGCGTTTTCCAGCCGCAAAACTCATAACTAGCGCGCTCTTATTGATTACTGGTGAAATTTCAACAAGTAGCTCTTGCAGATCTTGCGGCTTTACGACCAGCAGGATCACATCACTACTTCCAACAGCTTCATTGAGAGTCTCTGAGATCACACCATATTTAGTGACTAACTCAGCAACACGTTCTCTTCGCTTTTCAACGATTGTAATCAGTGAAGGTGCAACACCTGCAAGGGCAAGGGCTGCGATTAAACCCTCTCCCATTACCCCGGCACCGATAACTGCCACTTTCTGCTGATTAGCCATAGCGAAAGAGTACGCGTAGGCTCTGCACCTATGTCTGAAGTTAAACCAGGTTTTGCCCGCGACTGGGTCGAATTCGCCGATCCCAACGACGAATTAGGAATTTTTAAATGTGACTTGACATGGCTCACATCTAATTGGACCTGCATATATGGCGATGGCTGTCAGGGTGTCTTTAAAGACCGTCCAAATGATGGATGTTGCACTGAAGGTGCGATGTACTCTGATGAGGACGATGAGAAGCGCGTGCAAGCCGCTGCTGCCTATCTGACCCCGCAAATGTGGCAGTTTTATGAAGAGGCGCGTCCAAAAAAGCCTGGCAGACTTCTACGAATAACAGATTTAGATGAAGATGATGAGCGCAAGACGAGAACTGTTAATGATGCGTGTATTTTTCTTAACCGTAAAGGTTATGAGGCGCCAGGTTTCACAGGTTCATTTGGTTGCGTACTTCATCACTTGGCTGAAAAAGAGAATAAACATTTTGTAGACACTAAACCAGATGTCTGTTGGCAGCTTCCACTTCGTCGTAGCTTTGAAGAACGTGAAGTGGGCGAGCGCGAATATTCAATCACTGTAATTGGTGAGTACGAGCGCCTTGGTTGGGGCGATGGTGGAGATGATTTTGATTGGTATTGCACAAGTAATACCGAAGCTCACGTCGGTCGCGAACCTGTCTACATCTCAAATCGCGCAGAACTTAAGGCGCTTATGGGCGAAGAGGCCTACGAGATTTTGGCGCGCCACTGCGATGCACGCATGGCGGGTATCAAAGATGCTCAAGCCCGCAGTCTTCCGCTCTTTGTTATCCAGCATCCAGCAACACTTCAAGCCGGCAAGTAAGGCGCGAGTCATACCTTTGCTTTAGGCTCACTCCATGGCCAAGGTTGAGAAAGATCCATTCCGCTGCACTGAATGCGGTTGGACATCCCAAAAGTGGGTAGGCCGCTGCGGTGAATGCCAGGCGTGGGGATGCGTTGAAGAGGTTGCTGCTCCGAAGAAACTCTCACTTGTTGCAGGAACTGTTTCACATGCAGCAACACCCATTGGCGATGTCGATCTGAGTTCCGCGCGCGCCCGCGAAACCGGCGTAAGTGAACTCGATCGCGTACTAGGTGGCGGTCTTGTTCCTGGTGCAGCAATTTTGTTGGCAGGTGAACCCGGCGTTGGAAAATCAACTCTTCTCCTCTCAGTTGCTGCACAAACTGCCTCTAAAGGAATGAGCGCTCTCTACATTAGCGGTGAAGAGTCAGCATCACAGGTTCGTCTTCGCGCAGAACGTATCAACGCAGTTGATCCACAACTTTTTCTCGCATCTGAAACTGATCTCGGCGCAGTTATCGCTCATATTGATGCAGTTAAACCCGCACTTGTCATTATCGATAGCGTGCAGACAATCGGAAGCTCTGCCGCCGATGGAGCACCTGGTGGAGTAACACAGGTGCGTGAAGTTGCCGGAGCGCTTATTCGCATCTGTAAAGATCGCGATATCACGCTCTTGTTAGTTGGACATGTCACTAAGGATGGCTCGATTGCCGGTCCGCGACTGCTTGAACATATCGTTGATGTTGTTCTGCAATTTGAAGGAGAACGCCATTCACGATTGCGACTCATTCGTGCAATCAAAAATCGCTTCGGAGCAAGTGATGAAGTGGGTTGTTTTGATTTAAGTGATACTGGGATCGAATCAGTGATTGATCCCACCGGTCTCTTCACCTCACGCCATAGCGAGCCAGTTCCTGGAACATGCGTCACCGTCACACTCGAAGGGCGTCGCCCACTGCTCGCTGAAATTCAAGCGTTGGTGAGCGCTAGTCGCGAAAGTGATTTTGGAAATGCACGCCGTGTAACAAGTGGTCTTGATTCAGCCCGTACCTCAATGACTTTGGCTGTTCTTGAATTGCGCGCGGGTGTGCGAGTTGGTGGCCGTGATGTCTATGCAGCAACTGTTGGCGGTATGAAAATGTCAGAGCCTGCTGCAGATTTAGCGCTGGCACTTGCTGTTGCATCGGCTGCTAAGGGTCTGGCACTCCCCCCTGATCTTGTTGCAATCGGTGAGGTTGGTCTTGCTGGCGAGATTCGTAAAGTAAGCGGAGTTTCGCGCAGATTAGCTGAGGCGTATCGACTCGGATTTAAGAAGGCGTTAGTTCCCGCAGGCAGTGATGTAAAGATCGATGGCATGGAGATTATTGAAATCTCTCGCCTTGATCAAGGTTTAAAAAGGGTTGCGATCTCTGGGGAATGAAATCTCTTCATCAGCCAGTATTAACTTGGTATCAAGAGAATAAACGCGATCTTCCTTGGCGTGATAGCGATCCATGGGGAGTTCTAGTAAGTGAAATCATGTTGCAACAAACTCCTGTTGCACGTGTTCTTCCGATCTACATTCAATGGATGAAACGTTGGCCAACTGCCGCATCCCTTGCTCGCGCAACTCCTGCCGAAATAATTACGGCATGGGGGCGCCTTGGCTATCCGCGACGCGCACTTCGGCTACATGAATGCGCCAAAGTTATTACGAGTCAGTATCACGGTGTAGTTCCAAAGACAGAGCAAGAGTTACGGGCACTTCCAGGAATAGGTGAATACACAAGTGCAGCGCTTGTCGCATTTGCATTTAACGGCAGATCACTCGTGCTCGATATCAATATCAGAAGGCTTTTTTCGCGCGTGATTGATGGTGTTGAAGTTCCAAAGGCTGCACCAACAAAATCAGAGCGCGTTGCAAGAGAAGTGTTAATTCCAGAAAGGGATGCACACATCTGGGCTGCTGCAACAATGGAGCTTGGCGCTCTTATCTGTACCGCCAAAAAACCACAGTGCGGTCGATGTCCCCTTGCCAGCCAATGTAAGTGGCGCAGTCTTGACTATCCGCTCTCTGATCAACCTAAACGCACACAAACCTGGCATGGTACTGATCGACAATGCAGAGGTGTGATTGTTCAAGCCTTGAGAGAAAACCCTGTGCTACAGAAGAAAGAGATCATGCTTCTGTGGGATGTTCCATCACAGGTCGAGAAGGCGCTTCTCACCCTATTAGAAGATGGTCTTGTTGTATCCGTGAAGGGGCAACGCTTCTCGCTCCCACATCATTGATTTAAGGGTAAAATTCTCAAATGGATCACCTCGGCGGACTCAGAGCAGCGCTCGGTGAGAACGCATCACTTATCTCAGATCCCGAAATCACGGCGTCATACTCAAAAGATCAAGCACCTTTTGCACCGCATGAGCCCGCAGCGCTCGTTCTTCTTGCAAAATCAACAGAAGAAGTTTCAAAGGCGGTGGCATATGCACATGCTCACAATATTCCTGTTGTTGCACGAGGTGCGGGCAGCGGACTCTCTGGTGGAGCAAATGCGACTTCAACATCGCTAGTTATCTCACTTGAGAAGATGAATTCAATTATTGAAATTGATGAAACAAATATGATTGCTCGCGTTGAGGCAGGTGTGATTAATCTTGATTTAGATAAGGCGGCAGAGCTTAAGGGTCTTGCCTATCTTCCAGATCCTGCAAGCCGTGATTGGTCAACTATTGGCGGAAACGCAGCAACTAATGCCGGCGGAATGTGCTGCGTTAAATACGGGGTCACATCCGCCCACGTTCGCGCACTCACCGTTGTCATGGCAGATGGCCAAATCGTTAACCTTGGTAGCGCCACGAAAAAAGCAGTTACTACTCTTGATCTCACCCGTTTAATGATCGGTTCAGAAGGAACGCTTGGAATCATCACTGAACTTATTGTTGGGTTGGCAGTACGCCCTGATACACCCGCCACAATCATTGCAACTTTTCCACATATCAAGAGCGCTGCAGCCGCTGCTGCTGCCCTATTAAAATTTAAGCCATCCATGCTAGAAATCATTGATCAGACAACTCTAAAAGCAGTTGAGGCATGGCATCCATTGGGATTTGAAATTGCAGGATCAGTTCTATTAATGCAATTAGATGAAGATCAAGATCGTGCAGATGAAGTACTCACACTCTGTCAAAGTTTTGAGATGATCGATGGCGCTGCATCCACTGAAGCAGCAGATGCCGTTGAATTCATTCGTGTTCGCAAACTCGCCTACCCAGCACTTGAGCGCCTCGGTGCCACACTGCTTGATGATGTCGCAGTACCGATTTCCAAGATCGCCGAATTAGTTGAACGAGTAGAAGCGCTCTCTACAAAGTATGACCTCACCATCGGTATCTTTGGCCACGCTGGTGATGGAAATATGCACCCCACAATCGTTCACGACCATGGGGATCTCAAGGCGCAAGAGCGTGCAATTGCAGCATTTGGCGAAATTGTTGAGATCGCGCAATCACTCGGTGGAACCGCATCGGGCGAACATGGAATCGGCTCAATCAAACAAGGTTTTGCAGCCAATGAGCTTTCACCCGCTGTCATCGAACTGCAACGTGCGATTAAGAAAGCATTTGATCCAAAGGGAATTCTTAACCCTGGGAAGAAGCTTCCTTAGCCAATAGCGCTGCACCTTCGGCGATATCTCGATGCGAGATTGTTATACGTCCCGCCAAGTGCTGCATCAAATAGTTATTAAGTGGGCCTTCACCACGTGAAGTTCCTCCGGTAAATGTGACTGGTAATGAAATATCGCCTGTGATCTCATCCACGCGATTTACAAGTTCAGCTAAATGCTTTGCAGCTGACTCAAGGATTTTTATCGCGCTCTCTTGACTCTGATGACCAAAGACAATCTGTGCCAGCGCTGCGATCTCGCTCCGGTTGTTTCCATAGACAAATTGCTTTACATCAGCCCATGTACTGCCCTCTATTGTCTTTGCAACATCATCTTCGAGTGAACCCGGTGCTGGCTTTTCAGATCTATCGACATAAATCATCAACGCTCTAATTGCTTCGCGACCAATCCAATATCCTGCACCTTCATCACCAAGCAGATAACCCCAGCCACCTACTCGAACTAACTCATCATTTATCTTTGTGCAGGCAACCGCGCCAGTTCCGGCGTAAAGAAGCACGCCAGTTTTTCTACCAAAGTGAACACGGTAGGCAAGATGAATATCACTGAGTAACTCAAGAGTTGCTCCAGGGAAGATGCCACCAATAATCTGAAGAGTCTCTGCACGTTCTTTATCTGTCTCTGCAATGCCGGTAAGTCCGATAGTGATCGCAGTAACGTCAGATTTACATTCACTAGCAATCTGCATCAAGGTGGACTGCATTCGTGTTCGAGATTCAGGACGTGAGATATGCCCATCAATCGGACCGGCAGTTCCGCGAGCAACTATCTCGTTGCCATCATGGAGAACCCACTGTGTTGCAGATGCTCCAGCATCGATCCCCAAAAAGTACATGGGGCTAGCCTTTCACAGCGCCTGCAGTAAGTCCCTTAATGAATTGCTCAGATAGAACAAGGTAGAGAACGATCAAAGGTAGAGCCGCCATCGTTAGGCCTGCAAAGAGGACTCCCCATTGTGATGAGTACTGTCCAAAGAACATTGTGAGCCCCTGCATGATCGTCTTCTTCTCTGGATCTTGGAGAAATACCAGAGGCAAGAAGAAGTCATTCCAGATCGGAATCGCCGAATAGATTGCCACGATAGCCATTCCTGGACGTACTAATGGCATCAAGACTCGGCGCAGCAATTGGAATTCAGATGCACCATCGATGCGAGCTGCATTATCTAGATCTGCTGGCAAGGTTCTAAAAAAACCGCTCATGATAAATATCGCCGCTGGCAGCGCTCCTGCCGCATAGACCAAAATCAAACCAAGATGTGAATCTAACAAGTTCATCCACTTGAGTTGAATAAAGAGGGGCAGGATTGCAAGTTTGGCAGGGATGAGCATGCCTGAAAGAACAAATGCCATGATCAAACTGTGGCCTCTAAATTCATAACGGCCGAGCACAAAGCCTGCGCCTAAGGCACAGATGATTATCAGGATGAGAGATCCGCCGGTGACGATAAGTGAATTCTTAAGATAAATCGCAAAATCTCCATCTTGCCACACTGAAGCGAAGTTACTCCACGCTGGATCTGTCGCCAATTTAAATGGAGTCAATGCGAAATCACTTGTTTCGCGAAGGCTTGAGTTAAAGATGAAGAGAACTGGAATCAAAATCGCAAATGCATTAAAGATCAGTACTGCTCGGAAGAATGTCTTTGAGAACATGAGTTTCATTTACATCTCCACCTCTCTGCGGCGCAATAATTTAGAACCAACAGCTGCTCCGACTCCAACAATGGTGAAGATGATCACGCCAAGTGCTGAACCAACACCGACTTCGTTAGCACCGGAATCAATTGATCCAAATGAGAGACGATAGAACATCAGCGCCAAGGTGTCGGTCGATCCTGCCGGTGAACCATTAGATCCGCCGAGAATGTATGGAAGATCAAACCATTCATAGGCTCCGATAAATGTCAGGATTGTAATAATCGTCATGGAGGGCGCTAGCAAAGGAAAGAGGATCTTTCTAAAGATTTTGCCTTCTGAAGCGCCATCAATACGTGCTGCTTCAATATAGTCAGTACTAATGGCGTTTAAACCTGCCAGGAAGATAATTGCGGGAAATCCGACCCAGCGCCAAAGATTGATAAAGACAAGGGTAGGTAGCGCTGTTGCTGTATCGCCAAGCCATGCCTTCGCCCAGACCGGCTGACCAAGATCTCCTAAGATCATATTGATTGGTCCGTAATATGGATCGAGCATTATCTGCCACATGTATCCAACGATCACCAACGAGAAAATCACTGGCAAGAAGGTCACGGTACGAAAGAATCGTTGCCCTCTCTTTAAGTTAAAGAGAGCATAGGCAATGAGTAGTCCAAGGGAAGTTTGGATAACCATGATCGCAATAAAAACTAAGGTGTTATGACGTAGCGCCATTAGGAATTGATCTCTAAAGGGGAATGAGAATAATCGCTCAAAATTTTCAAATCCAGCCCAAGACCCTCGAACAAAGCCTTCCCACTTAAAGAAGGCGTAACTCAAAGTAGTGAGCGCGGGGACACTGGTAAAGATAACGATGATTAAGAGACCTGGGGTAAGTAGGAGCCAGCGGAATTTACGCTGCTCTCTCTTAATGCCACTGAGTTTCACTTAATCTCCTCTAATTCTATTGATATTTAACAAGAAAAATCGGGTGCGGAAAAATTGATTTCCGCACCCGATCTCTATTTCTTAGGACTTACCTTTTTGTGGCGCGTACCATGATGCAACTGCTGCTTGAACTTCCTTCGCTAGATCTGCGGCAGAAATTGTTCCCGCAGTGAGCTTCTGGAATCCTGGCTGCAGGATTGCTGAGCTTGTAGGTGTTCCGAATCGGAAACCAACTACATTCAAGAATGGTGTGCCTTGTGATGCCAATGACTTGGACATCTTTGCTACCGCTGGATCTGTGATCTTGATAAATGGAGCCGTTGGGATCCATCCAAGTTGATCTGCTGCAGCTTGATTGAAGTCCTTGCTAGCAAGGAAGTTCAATAGCTTAATTGCTTCTGGCTTTGCCTTGGTCTTTGCATTGATACCAAAACCACCGTCAGCCCATGTTGTTGCATAACGCTTAGCACCTGGCGCAGCAGCTGGTGCTGGCATCCAAGCAACGTTAAGTGATGGGTTAAGTGAGCGGAAGTATGAGATCTCATAGTTTCCACCAATGTAGAAGGCTGCCTTTTCGTTAGCAAACAATCCACGTGCAGTGTTGTAATCAAGACCTGCAGGGGTTGGTGGCATGTAAGGAACAAGATCCTTTACAGCTTGAAGTGAGGCAACGTAATTCTTATCTGTGAAGGTACGAGTTCCCTTAACGACATCGTTAAAGAATTGTGTACCGCCGTAGAAGGTTGGCCCAATTCCTGCATGCAACTGCTCGATACTTGGAGCGTTACCTGTTCCGTTACCTAGTGGAAGAATTCCCTTAGCCTTCACCTGAGCAAGAACGCGAAGGAATGAATCCCATGTTGATGGGAGAGCCTTTACGCCAGCCTGCTTAAGAAGATCTGGGTTATACATAACTCCAATAACTGAAGTTGCATATGGAAGACCAAATTGCTTCTTAACTGCATAGCCCTGAACTCCAGCAAGAGTTCCTGGAGACATTCTCTTGAGCGCTGGAACATCTGTTGTTGTGAGCGCTAGGAAGTTTCCTGCATCTGAAAGGGTTGCCATGCCACCGTATGGGCGAATCTGCATTACATCTGGACCGCTTCCGGCTGTGAGTGCAGTTGAAAGAATTGCGTTGTACTCAGTGTTTACATATGGCGTGAACTTAACTGAGATACCAGTCTTTTCTTTAAAGATTGCCATCTGCTCTTCATAGAAAGCCTTATCTTCTGTGCGCCAGCTCCAGAATGTAAGTTCTGTTGCTGCCTTTGCTGGCATTGAAGCGATAACTGGGCCAGCAATAACTGACGCAGCAATTGCCGCAACTACCAAACCGCGTGCGCGGCGTTGTGAGATCTTCACTTATTTTCCTCCTCGAGAGTGGGATGTTGGTTTTGAACGAGGTTTCTCAACTTCGCTCAGTTTTTTTCCAGAACGACGTCCCACTGCCGCCCTAGATTCATCTAGAGCGACCTTTGTACCGCTCCAGTTTCTCTGCGCCAGGGAGACGCAGAGACAATCAACCACCGTTAATTGGGCAATACGACTTGCCGTTGCTCCGCTTCGCAAGGTGGTTTCGCGAGCAGAGGTAAATAAAACTAAATCTGCAATTGCTGTAGCAGGGCTACGTAGAGCATTTGTGATCAGAACAATTGTGATTCCTTTTTCTTTAAATTCAGAGATCACATCAATAATGTCGAGCGTTGTTCCGCTATGGCTGATAGCAACGAGAACATCACCTTCCTTTAAGACAGAGATAGATGTAAGCGCGGTATGCAAATCTGACCACGCAACAGATCGCTTACCTAAGCGATTGAGTTTGAGCTGAAGGTCCATAGCAACATAGCCGCTGGAGGCAAATCCAATAATTCCAATGGTGCTGGCTTTCTCCCAACTATCAACGACTTTCACAAATTTCTCAACATCTAATCTCTCTGCTGTTGTTTTAATCGCTAGCGAATCAGCATATGCAATCTTACGAATTACTTCGTCGGCCGAGTCATCTACGGTAATTCCGCCATCGAGATGAAGATCTGTGCCATGTGCGACTTGGCGACTGAGCTGGCCGATAAGTGCCATACGAAATTCTGGATACCCTTTAAATCCGAGCGTTTTACAAAACCGTACTACCGAGGCAACTGATGTCCCGCTTTTATCTGCAATCTGAGAAATATTCATGGTCGCAGATAGATCTGGGTTACTTAAGATTGCATCTGCGATTGCAACTTCACTTGCATGAAACGATGGAATTTGGTTTGCAATCTCGCCTAAGAGATCACCGAAGATCGGGTGCTTTTCTAGCTGTGCCACAAGAGCCTCCTCCTTCGTGTGAAAAAACATTTCGCAATGATGCAGAGTCTATGAAAAATCTTGCCGTAAATATATAGGGCTAAGAGGGTGATATTTGCTTTTCTATCTATAACGATTGCGCATCACTTCACGAAAATCTAGAAAAATATCCTCTGTTTTTTCGCTTTCTGCACGCGTCAGAAGGCGGTTAGTCAGCAGAACGGCGACGCTCTCAGCCTTCGGTGAAATCGCTAGAGCCGTTCCCGGAAAGCCCGTGTGGCCCCAATATTCAATTTCACCCTGGTGCTCCCAGGTACGAAAACCGAGACCTTGGATGGGATCCCTGCCCACAGTGAAAAATGTATTGAGAACGTGGCTATCAAAATAACCGTTGCCATTGAGGCTCTCCAGAATGGCTTCGCCGTATATCAAGAGATCTATTGCAGTTGAGAAAAGCCCCGCATGTCCGCTGACGCCCCCATAGAGATGAAAGGCATTTCCATCATTTATTTCTCCCTCGAGAATGTGCGTGCGCCAACCAGCGAAATCCTCAGCGCTCTCAACTGTTGAGTATGGGGTTTGATTTCTCACCATCTCAAGTTCTGCACGGTCACCAAATGATGAAGCAAAGACATTACTGGCATCAGATGGTTGTGCGAACTGCGTTGAAGTTAGCGATAAAGGGGTTCCCACCAACTCTTTAAAAGCCTCATCTAGAGTTGTTGCGAGAATCTCTGTGATGATATTTCCAAGAGTTATGAATCCTAGATCCGAGTAGTGACGTCCTTCGGAATATTTGTATCCCTCTTGCGCAATCGCCAAGCGAGCTGCGGCACCATTTTCCTGCGAAACATACAAGGGGCGCCATTCATTGAGCCCTGCTTGATGCTCTAAGAGGTCAGCAACAGTAACTCCTTGTCGTGAATATGTGCTCCACTCGGGTAAGTATCGTGAAACTACATCATTGAGTGCTAGAGATTTTGTTTCTACTAATTTCATAATTATCGATGTTGTTGAAATTATTTTTGTGATAGATCCTAAATCACATGCTGTGGATTCATTGACAGAAAGCGTTTCATTTCGCATGCCAAGGCATTCAATTGTGCGCTCACCTGCAACGCTTGAAGCAGTGATCTTTCCTAGGGTCATAGCGCTAACTCTCCCGCTAAATAGTTAAGTTGGCTATCTCTATGCCACCAAGGCGCATCAAGATCATGAACCACATCAGGGGCAAGGGATGCTGCGAGCAGGGCTGCTGCCATCACTCCGCCAGCACCTTCCATCATGCTCCCAATTGAGACTTGAATGCCGTTCTCCAGCGCACGTTCAGCAATTGCTTTAGCGGGAGCAATCCCACCACTTTTAAGTAGTTTCACATTCACCCACGAACACGCCTTAACTTCAATAAGTTGATCAAGGTCTTTAAGCGTGAAAAGTGACTCATCTGCCATGATCGGAGCAAGATTGAGGGCGGTAAGCGCGGCAAGCTCTTCTATCTGATTCTTTCCAATGGGTTGTTCAAGGTATTCAATTTCTATCTCTGCCGAAGCGAGACCTTCAAGAAATGATTTACTGTAATCGAAATCCCAGGCTTGGTTTGGATCAACTCTCAAAGTGATGCCAGCGCCAACAAAGGAAGATATCTGGCTCATTGTGGCGAGATTACTCTTTAAATCTTCTGCCTTTAATTTGATTTTGAAGGTGGTGAAGCCCTGATTCATACGATCGTGCAGAATTCTCTCTAACTCTTCTGGCTCGGCGATAGGAATAGTTACATCACTCTTGATTACATCGGCCTTACTTCCGAGAAACTGGCCCAGTGATAACCCAGATTTGTTCGCAAAAAATGAGTGGAGAGCAATATCTGCAGCAGCGATACTGCTCGATGCGGCAGTAACTGATCGAAGCACCTCTAAGCCTTCTTCGAATTCATTAGTATCTGAAAGAGCCGGGGTAATGATCTCTTTGAGATCTTTTTCGATTCCTTCGATGGAGTCACCGACAATTGCGGGTGTAGCAACACACTCACCGATACCGCGTAGATGTTCACCTTCACTGATTGTGTAGGTGATTACGGGATATCGGTCAACTGATCTAAGAGCTGTCACAAATGGTTCTCGCAGAATAACTTCGTGGCGCCCTAAGGCAAAATTCAATGACGTCATAGGATTGGTCCCATGCACCTAAAGTCAGCAGAGATTGAAGATCTTCCCCTTATTGCCACCTTATTTTTACGCTGCTGGACAATCTCATATGCATCAGTTCTCTCTGAGAGCGCCCGTGCGAAATTTGATTTCGAATCCGCGCAAGAACTTTGGAGAACAAGCATTGAGACGCCAGGAGATAAGCAGACAATGCTGGTACTAGAGGGTGAAGATGTAGTTGCAGTCTTTCGAATAGGTAGCGATAAAGATGAGCCTACGCAAGGACACCTCTTCTCGCTATATGTTGATCCAGATTTCGCAGGTCGTGGATATGGAAAATTTGCACTTTTAGAGTCCATGAAAAGAAATAAGGACGCTGGTTTTACGGCAATGACGCTCTGGGTCTTTGCCGAGAACGAGAGAGCTAATTCGTTGTATCTAAAAAACGGTTTCACTGCCACCGGTAAATCTCGCGTGACTCCTGAGTGGGGTGCACTTGAGATTGAACTCATCGCAGATATTTCTTAGTTAGAGGATAACGAGTGAGGTTGGTGCCTTAGCCAAAGGCTCAGGAATGCGTAAAGGACCAGATCCTGGCGTAAATGAACCAAGAATTGTTGCTTTGTTAGCACCAGTGCATGAAGGAATAGAACCTGGTTGACCGTGTGCAGATAGATAACCCATAATCGCAAAGGCGAGAGCCTCTTTCTGGCGAGGATCAACACCCAGTGAGGACATCGAAAGTACTTCACAGGGTACAAGTCGTTCGGTGAGCGCCTTCATCATTACCGGGTTTGCACTGCCACCACCAGCGACAAAGAGCTGTGAGACTTTATATTTCTCAACATCAAGTGCGACAGTTTCTACGGTAAGCGCTAACAAAGTAGCCATAACATCTTCAATCTTCCATGAAGAAACTTCACCGAAATGCGCTGTGATATATGGAAGGTGGAAGAGTTCTTTACCTGTTGATTTCGGCGCTGCAAGTGCATAGTAAGGCTCTTGCAACAACTTTCCTAAAACAACTGAATCTACTTTTCCTGATGCTGCTAATTTTCCATCTTCATCATAGTGAGAAGCACCATTCGTGAATGCAGAAATTGCCGCATCCAAGAGCCCATTAGCTGGTCCAATATCGTAAGCAATTGGAGTGAGACCTGTGCCAGTCACCGTCACATTTGAGATACCACCAAGGTTTAGTGCTGCGACCGGCTCGTCATGGCTTCCCAATAGAAGTTGGTCAAGAATGCTCACTAGTGGTGCGCCATGGCCGCCTACGACGACATCTCGCGATCTGATATTTGAAACAACGGTTACTCCTGTGGCTTCTGCTATCCAAGTGGGTTCACCAATTTGAAGAGTCCCACGTGCTTTATTTGATTGATCAATCCAGTGAAAAACGGTTTGCCCATGAGAGACAATGAGATCAGCGGTGATAGACAATTTTTGCGAAAGATCAACTGCTGCGCGTGCAAATTCCTGCCCTATATATGTATCAAGAATGCAGATAGATTCGAGATCTGTTCTCTGAGGAGGCATCGCCTTAGCGATCAGGTCATGCACATCTTGCTTATACTCGTAGCTTTCAAAACCAATAAGTTTCGCCGACATCACTCCATCGACCACATTGATATCAAAGCAACCTGCATCAATGCCGTCAAAGGATGTTCCAGAGATCATTCCGATAACCTTCATTTACTTTACCTCCTGGCAAGCGATTAAGTGGCTCTCTTCAACTTCTCGTAAATTCTGGATATTTACCGCACACGATGGGACCGCGATAGGACAACGTAAATGGAATGCGCAACCAGAAGGCATAGCCGCAGGATCAGGTACTTCTCCCGCGAGTGGCGCTTCGTATAGATCATTGCCAACCATCGTGTGGTCGGGCATTGCAGCAATTAAAGCTCGGGTATAGGGATGGCGAGGGTTTTCTAAAACAGCATCCCATGATCCAGATTCAACTATCCGACCTAGGTACATCACCGCTATCTGATCAGAGATGTGGCGAATCATTGATAAATCGTGGCTGATGAATATATATGTCAACCCAAGTCGCTCACGTAAATCAATAAGGAGATTCATTACTTCAGCTCGTACAGATACGTCAAGGGCAGATACCGGTTCATCAAGTACTAAAAGATCTGGTTGCGATGCCAACGCTCGGGCAATACTCACTCTTTGACGTTGTCCACCAGAAAGTTGATGCGGATAACGATGGGCAAGATCTGGGCTGATTCCAACTTCTGTCAGTAACTCATCAATACGCGCAGGTATGGCACTTTTTTCTACTAACTTATGTACGGTAAGAACTTCTGAAAGTGCTTCACCGATTTTCTGGCGCGGATTCAAAGAAGAGTAAGGATCCTGAAATACAAGTTGAATCTTTGAGTGTTTGCTTGAAAGCATATTCTTGGCTTTATCAAAGATTTCTTCATTGTTCCATGTAACGGTACCTGCCGTCGGTTGCTCTAGGCCGGTAATCATTCGAGCAAGTGTTGACTTTCCACATCCACTCTCGCCAACTATTCCAAGAGTTTGTTTAGCGGGCAGCACAATCGTCACACCATTAAGCGCATTGACCTGCGCGCCAGTCGTTCGGATTTTATATTTCTTTGTCACATCAGTAATTGCTAGCGTCATCGCTTCTCTCCCATCAGATGAAAACATGCTGCCTGTGTAGAGGAGTTTTCACGGAGTAAAGGCAGCGTGGTTCTGCACTGATCATCAGCCCGAGTACAGCGCGCACTAAATGCGCAACTCTCTCCAACAGTCCAGGGCTTTGGTGGGATCCCAGGAATCGAAACAAGTCGGGTGCGGTTCTTATCTGAGGCCTTTGGAAGTGAGGCTAATAGTCCTGCCGTATACGGATGTTGAGGGTTTGTGAATACATCTTTAACGCTACCCACTTCAACGATTCGCCCGGCATACATAACGATCACTCGATCCACGAGATTAGCCACAACTCCCAGGTCATGAGTAATCCAAAGCATCGACATATTTCGTTTACGGCGCTCGTGCATCACGAGAGCAAGAATTTGTTGCTGGATAGTTACATCTAGGGCTGTTGTTGGCTCATCTGCAATCAGTAACTCTGGAGAAAGTAATAACGCCATGGCAATCATCACTCTTTGGCGCATACCACCAGAAAATTCATGCGGATAGCTCTCATACGCTCTCTTAGGATCTGGAATGCCTACATCTGAAAAGGCTGTAAGAACTCGTTCTGTGGCATCACCAGACTGGCCTTCATGAGATTCAATCACTTCAATTAACTGTGCGCCTAATCGCATTACTGGATTAAGTGCAGTCATTGGATCCTGATAGATCATCGCTATTTTATTTCCACGAATAGAGCGCAGGGTCTCACTATCGGTGTGAAGGAGATCCTTGCCATCGTAAGAAATTGAGCCTGCTGTTGCTTGAACGCCTCGAGGCAATAAACCCAGCAGCGAGAGAGCGGTCAGAGTTTTACCTGAACCGGATTCACCCACGACACCAACGGCCTCTCCAGGTGCAATTTCAAAAGAGACTGAATTGACGAGCGTACGATTGTCATCTGATGTACTCACAGTGAGATTTGAAACTTTGATCAATGGTGAACTCATCATGAACTCCGTCGCGCTGGGTCTAGAGAGTCACGAAGGCCATCTCCAACAAGATTCAAACCAACCACCGCAATAGTGATAAATAGTGATGGGAATGCCAAAGTCCACCAAGCAAAGGCTGCTAAAGATTGAGCCTCAGAAACCATAAGACCAAGTGATGCATCAGGAGGCTGCGTACCAAGACCTAGAAAACTCAGACCAGACTCGGTAAGTATTGCCCACGACATAGAGAGAGCGACTTGAATAACAATAGGAGGGAGAACGTTAGGCAAAATATGGCTAAAGAGAACCTTAGGAGTTGAAAAACCTAAGATTCGAACTGCCTTTACGTAGTCCATCTCCTTTACGCTGAGAACCGGACCACGTGCGACACGAATGAAAATCGGAGTGTAGACAACAGCGATTGCTAGCGATGTATCAATCCATGAGTTTCCGAGGCTATTCACAATTGCAAGAGCGAGAAGAATTGCTGGGAAGGCAAAAATGACATCACTGAATCGGACTACAAATCCATCGAGGAACTTTCCAAAATATCCTCCAACGATGCCAAGGATTACACCTACGAGGGTCGCAATTGAGACGGCTACTACCGAAACAAGCATGGATCTGCGCATTCCATCCATACATCGGGAGAGAATGTCGCGACCGAATTGGTCAGTACCAAACCAATATTGAGCAGATGGCCCCTGAAGTGCATTCACCGGATCTTGAATGAGGGGATCATGCGGGGTAATGCCGAGTGCAGAAAGAATTGAAATCGTAAACATCACCAAAACTAAGATGCCACCAATTACACCACTAATACTCTTTAAGTAGTATGAGAACCAGGTTTTTTCCTTCACGGGTGCGCTCACTTAATTCTCGGATCTATTCGGCGGTAAATGATGTCAGTTATTAAGTTAATGAGCACGAACATGATTGCAAAAATCATGACGCTACTTTGAACTGTTGCGTATTCGCGCTTATTAATAGCATCCAAGATTTGACGTCCCATTCCAGGCATCGCAAAGATTTTTTCGGTAATTACGGCACCGCCCAATAAGTACCCAAATTGGATACCGGTCATGGTGACTATAGGAATAAGTGAGTTACGAAGTACATGCTTAAACTGAACTACACGATGCTTCACGCCTTTGCCATGAGCGGTGCGGATAAAATCCTTATCGACAGTTTCAAGTAGGGCCGAGCGAGTAGTCCGCATCACTGGTGCTGCGACGGCAATTCCGAGAACGAGTGAAGGAAACATCATCTGCTGAAAATTCATCCATGGGTCTTCCCAAGGTGACATGTACTCAAAACCGTTTGGAAAATAACCAAAGACATTAGCCATGACTGTAACGAGAGTTGTTGCTAGTACAAAACCTGGGACTGCAAGTGCAAGAAGGCCGAAAAACTGCCCAGCAAAGTCACGGACGCTGCCTGGCTTGCTAGCGCTAAACATTCCAACACTTATTCCAAGAATTACACCGAAGATGGTTCCAAAGAGCGCCAATTGAATAGTTACAGGTAACGCTGACTTTGTCAGTTCTAGGACAGATACTCCATTGGAATAAGCAAAGCCAAAATCGCCGGTGAGAAAGGATCCCATCCATGAGAAATATTGTCCAAAGAGTGATTTATCTATCCCGTAATAGGCTCGAAGTGATTCGATCTGCTCAGGGGTAAGAGCACCTGTTTCGATACCTAATGAGCCAGTGATTGAGTCACCGGGAATAACGCGTAAAACAATGAAAACAAATATTGAGATACCGAAGAGGGTCGTGATCACACTCGCGAGGCGAGTAAAGAAGACTGTTGAAGGCAGTCTCTTATTCACTTTAACTCTCCTTTGATTGATTGAAAAGATAAGTGCGGTGCGCGAGTTTTTCTATCGCGCACCGCACTTCTTACTTAATTTATCCTAGTGATGCTGAGCGTAATGGGAGCAAAGAACCTGTTGTAAGAGCTGTGAAGTTCTTTAGGTTCTTATCTGCAACACGATATTCAAATGGTGTTGCAATCCATACCCATACTGCATTGTCCTCAAGTTCTTTAGAGATCGCTGTATACGCCTCTGCACGGACTGAAGATTTGGCACTTGACTTACCCTTAAGGAAGTTTGCATCAAGAGTTGAAGACGCATATGTCGCAACCTTGTTCAAGTTTCCTGTAGAAGTGAAGTAACGGGTGTACATCGTGTCTGGATCGATACGACCACCATTATTTGCAAGTGTTGCAACGAAGTCACCAGCGAGCCAACGTGGAACATATGTCGCCTGGTCAGTGATATCGAGCTCCATTGTGATGCCTGCCTTTGCAAGCTGAGCCTTGATGTTCTGTGCCATTGCAACAGATGTCGCCCAGCCAGTGCTTGTGACAAGTGCCTTGAAGGTCACATCTGTCTTACCTGATGCAGTCAAATATGCCTTGGCTTTTGCTAGATCTGCCTTAGGGCAAGGACGCGCAGTAGTGCTTGATCGGTATGCAGGGCTTGTAATTGGGCCAGAGATTGCTCCCTGTCCAAGCATTGCTGTGTTCACTACTTCTTGACGATCAAGTGCGCACTGAACTGCAAGGCGAACATTCTTATCATTGAATGGAGCAACCTTATTGTTCAATTGAAGTGCGTAGTAAGCAAGAGCTGGTGTCTTGTATAGCTTGAGCTTACGTGTATTTACCTGCTTCGCGATTAAAGGATCTGAGATGATTCCGAATTGAATTGTTCCGGCATTCATTGCAGAGAGAATTGATGCCTCATTTGGAATGACACGAATTGTGATGTCAGAAATCTTTGGCTCACCCATCCAATAGGTTGGATTTGCTGAAAGCTTTACTGATTGTGTTGGCTCCCAAGATTCGAACTTGTAAGCACCTGTGCCGTTTGGCTTATTAGTTCCGCCAACTTTACCCGCAGCAATATCTGTAGAAGAAAGCATCGCCATATTCACACCATCAAGGGCTGCAAGAATTGGAATGTTTGAGACAGATAAGTTCAGGGTGAGATAGCGCCCAGAAGCTGAGATCGAAGTGATCGTTGAAATATTTGCACGTGCCGCTGCTGTTGTCTTTGGGTCAAGAATGCGCTCGAGAGAAGCTTTCGCATCTACTGCGTCAAATGTTGATCCATCGTGGAATTTAACGCCTTCACGTAAGGTGAGGCGAAGTGTCTTCCCGTCAGCACTGAACTGCCATGCTGTTGCAAGCCCTGTCTTGAGCTTGTTGGCTGGGCCAACTTCGATAAGGCTTGAATAAACAAGACCGAGTGCACGCACAGTTGCAAAGTTTGTTGCTGTATGTGGATCTAACTTGTCGATATCTAGAACGCTACCGATAGCTAGGGATGTTGATGCCGCCTTCGCAGGTTGCGCAGCCAAGGTTCCAACGGCAAGCGATGCTGCTAGAGCAGCGATTGCTAATTTCTTTCTCTTCACTGAATCTCCCTTCAAAACCGAAGCCACGATGACTTCGCATGAAAATTACTTTCATATCTTCCCGCTTTACATGAAAATCATGCTACCTCGCGGGCCAATGGTCAAGCACAAAAAGATAACGATTACAGGTGGTTTAAGGGTGAACTCACTCGCTCAACGCCTCACGGATGCGATCAGAGGAGCTCTCAAGTCGACTTTTGGCAGTTGCGGCATCAAGATTGAGCAAGATCATCAAGATAGCAATCTTTACTTTAAATCCAGACTGCTCCAGCGCTTTCTCTGCCTGGGCGCGAGGTGCACCAGTGGCGCTCTCAATAATTCGAATTGCTCGATCTCGTAACTTTCCATTTGTCACTTGAAGATCAACCATGAGATTGCCGAAGGTTTTTCCTAATCTGATCATCGAGATTGTTGAGATCATATTCAGGACAAGTTTCTGCGATGTTCCAGATTTCAAACGGGTCGAACCCGCTAAGACCTCTGGGCCGGAATCGATCTCAATAGGAAAGTCCACGTGCGAAGAGAGTTCTGATTGAGGATTGCTCGTAAGACTAATTGTCGCCGCACCAATTGAGCGAGCATAATCAATTGCACCGATTACGTAAGGGGTGCGACCGCTTGCTGCAATTCCAACGACTGCATCGCTGGCACGTAAATTAATTGATTTAAGGTCAGCAACGCCAAAATCAGGACGATCTTCAGCACCTTCGACTGCATGTTGAATCGCTCTTTCACCCCCGGCGATTAAGGCAATGACTTGATCATCAAGTATTGAAAACGTTGGACCACATTCGGCGGCATCAAGAACTCCTAAACGTCCAGAGGTACCTGCGCCGATATAAACAAGTCGCCCACCCTGCATGAGGCGGTCAACGATGACATCTATTGCTCGCTCAATCGCAGGTAGTTGCAACGCAATTGCCTTTGGCACATCGGAATCACTCTCATTCATTGCCGTGAGCAACTCTCTAACGCTCATAATGTCGAGGAGATGAAACTTCTCGTCTACTTGTTCGGTACGAAGTTTTCCGAGTTCGGCCTGCGGCTTTTCGCTCATGTTTTACATACTAGTTTGGATACGGAGAAAAGGGTAGAAATTCACCCTAAGAATCACCCAATCGAAAGATGAGTAATTGCCCAGTAAACCTGCGTCCTAGTGCAAGGTATGGCTATGGATATCAGCGAGCTAGTCATCCCAGAAGTTCCTATTCCTGCACGAATTCTCGAAGAGAGAGCACGGGCAAAGAAAAATCAGAGAAAAATTCTCGCATCCGCCAAGGCGCGACGTAAGAAAGCAACCCTTCCGAGCACACAGAAGCGTCGTGCTAGTTAAGCAGTAGGTGCTTCAGCAAGATCTTCTGGTGAGTCAGGCATAGTTGCCTTAGGTGCGCCAGTAAATGTAAACGTTGCATCCGGACCATCTCCGTCAACATCAACAACAATAATCTCGCCAGCCTTAAGTTCACCGAAAAGAATGCGCTCAGATAGTGGATCTTCGATCTCGCGCTGAATTGTGCGACGCAATGGACGTGCACCTAATAGTGGGTCATAACCGCGAGCAGCTAAGAGATCCTTTGCACCTTGCGTAAGTTCGATTCCCATATCTTTCACCTTAAGACGCTCATCAAGGTTAACGATCATGAGATCAACAATTGTGATGATCTGCTCTTTGGTGAGCTGGTGGAAGACGATGACATCATCGATACGGTTAAGGAATTCAGGACGGAAGTGTGACTTAAGTTCATCACTGACCTTTGCCTTCATTCTTTCGTAATTGCTCAAATCATCATCAGAGTTAGCAAAACCTAAACCTTGACCCTTTGAGATATCGCGTGTTCCAAGGTTTGTTGTCATGATGATGACAGTATTTTTGAAGTCAACTGTGCGCCCTTGTGAATCGGTAAGGCGACCATCTTCTAATACTTGAAGAAGTGAGTTAAAGATATCTGGGTGTGCCTTTTCGACCTCATCAAAGAGAACGACTGAGAATGGGCGACGACGTACCTTTTCGGTGAGCTGTCCGCCTTCGTCATATCCGACGAATCCTGGAGGTGCACCGAAGAGACGTGAAGCAGTGTGACGCTCTGAGTATTCAGACATATCAAGTTGAATCAGCGCGCTCTCATCACCAAAGAGGAATGAAGCGAGAGTGCGTGAAAGTTCTGTCTTTCCAACTCCGGAAGGACCAGCGAAGATAAATGATCCGCCAGGGCGCTTTGGATCTTTGAGTCCGGCACGCGTACGGCGAATTGCTTGTGAGAGAGCCTTAATGGCTTGATCTTGTCCGATCACGCGACGGTGTAGCTCATCTTCCATGCGAAGAAGACGTGCTGTCTCTTCTTCAGTTAACTTAAATACCGGAATTCCAGTTGATGCAGAAAGTACTTGAGCGATGAGTTCTTCATCGACCTCAGTGACCTTATCAAGATCAGTTGCCTTCCAATTCTTCTCGGCAGCGCTGCGCTCTTCGATAAGTGATTTCTCTTTATCGCGAAGTGCGGCAGCACCTTCAAAATCTTGTCCATCGATTGCAGATTCTTTCGCTTTACGGGCTGCAGAGATCTTCTCATCGAATTCACGAAGTTCAGCAGGTGCTGTCATTCGCTTAATGCGAAGGCGTGAACCTGCTTCATCAATAAGGTCGATCGCCTTATCTGGCAAGAAACGATCTGAAACATAACGATCAGCCATATTTGCAGCAGCAGCTAGTGCGCCATCTGTAATGGAAACACGGTGGTGTGTTTCATAACGATCGCGTAGACCTTTGAGAATTTCAATAGTGTGAGCAACAGATGGCTCTTTCACCTGGATAGGTTGGAAGCGACGCTCTAGCGCTGCATCCTTTTCAACATGCTTGCGATACTCATCGAGAGTTGTCGCACCAATTGTCTGGAGTTCACCGCGAGCAAGCATTGGCTTCAAGATGCTGGCAGCATCGATTGCACCTTCTGCCGCGCCCGCGCCAACAAGAGTATGAATCTCATCGATAAAGAGAATGATGTCGCCTCGAGTTTTGATCTCTTTGAGAACTTTTTTCAAGCGCTCTTCGAAATCTCCACGGTAGCGAGAACCGGCAACGAGTGCACCTAAATCAAGTGAGTACAACTGCTTATCCTTGATTGTTTCAGGGACATCATTTTTTGCAATTGCTTGTGCAAGACCTTCGACAACTGCGGTCTTTCCAACGCCTGGTTCTCCGATAAGGACTGGGTTATTTTTTGTGCGACGAGAAAGAATCTGCATGACGCGCTCGATTTCATTATCGCGACCAATAACAGGGTCTAACTTTCCTTCACGCGCAGCGGCTGTGAGATTGCGACCAAATTGATCGAGAACAAGTGAGGTTGATGGAGTTCCCTCTGCTGGTCCGCCTTGTGCAACTGTCTCTTTTCCTTGATATCCGGAGAGAAGTTGAATTACTTGCTGGCGCACGCGAGTGAGATCGGCACCGAGCTTGACCAATACCTGAGCAGCGACGCCTTCACCTTCACGAATAAGGCCGAGCAAAATGTGTTCTGTTCCGATGTAATTGTGGCCAAGTTGAAGTGCTTCGCGAAGTGAGAGCTCTAGGACTTTCTTGGCGCGAGGAGTAAATGGAATATGCCCTGATGGCGCTTGCTGTCCTTGTCCGATGATCTCTTCAACCTGCGCGCGGACTGCTTCGAGTGAAATTCCAAGAGATTCAAGTCCCTTTGCTGCAACGCCTTCTCCTTCATGGATGAGGCCGAGCAAGATGTGTTCTGTTCCGATGTAATTGTGATTGAGCATGCGTGCTTCTTCTTGAGCCAATACAACAACGCGTCGGGCTCGATCTGTAAAGCGCTCAAACATCGGTGGACCTCTTCTCTTTTAAATACCTGCCATCGGCTACGTACCTGTGGCTAGCCTATAACTTCGCCCAGCGCTGGCGCGAGGCGAAAGGTGTGCATGGGTTAGAACCCTAGATCTGGCGCTCTTATTCCCCAGGGATGGCTAGATCTAGCCCAGAAAATCGACTTTTAGAGGAGTTTGAGCATGCGGGTATTGCCCAGTGTGTTCGGTTTAACTGACTCTAGATCAAGGAACTCAGCGACGCCGGTGTCATAAGAGCGCAAGAGTTCTGAGTACACATCTGGATCAACTGGCGTGCCATGGATCTCTTCAAATCCGTGGCGACCAAAGAATGCGGTCTCAAAGGTGAGACAGAAAATTCTGGAGACACCAATCACTCGGGCGCGATCAACAATTGCTTCAAGAATTTGATGGCCAACGCCTTGTCCTTTTAGCGTATCAACGACTGCAACTGTGCGAACTTCAGCGAGATCTTCCCAGAGAACGTGAAGGGCGCCGCAACCTACAACTACGCCATTTTCAATAGCAACTGTAAATTCTTGAACATCTTCATAGAGCATCACAGTTTCTTTATTGAGTAAACGGCCACCTAAAGTGTATGTATCGATGAGTGCACGAATACCAGGAATGTCTTGAGTTTTTGCTGGACGAATTTCTATCGACATTAATCTGACTCAGGCTTCACCAATGGAAATAAAATTGTTTCGCGAATTCCAAGGCCTGTCAGCGCCATCAGCAGTCGATCGACTCCCATTCCCATTCCACCCATAGGTGGCATTCCAAACTCCATCGCACGTAAGAAATCTTCATCGATCTGCATTGCTTCCAGATCACCCTTTGCACCAAGTGCTGCTTGCTCAGTTAATCTCTCACGTTGAATCACTGGATCGATAAGTTCTGAATATCCGGTCGCTAACTCAAAGCCATCAACGTAAAGATCCCATTTTTCAGCAACACCGGGAATCTCGCGGTGAGCGCGAACAAGTGGAGATGTATCAACGGGATAACCCATGACAAAAGTTGGTTCGATTAACTTGTCTTGAGCCACATGCTCAAAAATCTCTTCTGCCAGTTTTCCAGTCACCCACTTTGGATCGACTTTGATTCCAAGTTTTGTTGCATATTTCTTTAACTCTTCAATCGGGGTGAGTGCGGTAACGCTCTCACCAACACCTTCAGAGATAGCGTCATAGAGTGAAATCTCTCTCCATTGTCCGCCGAGATCTGCTTGCCGACCATTCATATGTGTAACAACGTGTGAACCAGAAACCGCCATCGCAGCATTTTGAATCAGTGAACGGGTGAGATCTGCAATTGTGCGCCAATCTCCGAATGCTTGGTAGGTCTCAATCATCGCAAACTCTGGTGAGTGTGAAGAGTCAGCACCTTCATTGCGGAAGTTACGGTTAATCTCAAATACTCTTTCAAGACCACCGGCTACGCAACGCTTGAGAAAAAGTTCTGGCGCAATACGCAGGAAGAGATCAATGTCGTATGCATTTGAAAAAGTCTTAAATGGTCGGGCTGCTGCTCCACCGTGCATTACCTGCAACATCGGAGTTTCAACTTCGATAAATTCTTGATTGGTAAATGTCTCGCGGAGTGAGCGCATCACCTGTGGACGTAAACGGGCAACTGTTCGCGCCTCTGGGCGAACGATCAGATCGACATAACGCATGCGAACGCGCGTCTCTTCTGACATTGGCTTGTGATCATTCGGCAATGGCCGTAAAGATTTCGAAGCCATCTGCCATGTATCGGCAAGGATTGAGAGCTCGCCTCGCTTTGAGGTAATGATTTCACCCGTGACGCTCACAATGTCACCAAGATCAACATCACTCTTCCATGCATCGAGTTGCTCTTGCCCTACTTTATCTAGCGAAAACATCGCTTGAAGTTCGGTGCCATCACCCTCACGAAGAGTGGCAAAACAAAGTTTTCCAGTATCGCGCTTAAAAATAATTCGACCTGCCAGTGATGCCTGATCACCTGTGGCTGTATCAGTCTCTAAGTTTTTATACTTCTCGCGAATCACCGCAAGTGTGTGAGTACGAGCGACCCCAACTGGATAAGGCTCTACGCCGCGATCAAGAAGGTTCGCTCGTTTTTCACGGCGAATACGTAACTGCTCAGGGAGATCATCCTCTGCAGGTACTGGCGGTTGCGTGCTCATAGACCCCGAAGTCTACCTTTCAGATATTTTTCTCGTGAATGAGGCGCAATCCAATAAGGGTTAAATCAGGCTCATATTCATCAATTGTGGTGCTGACATCAATTACTAGCGGAGCTAAACCACCAGTTGCGATCACAGTTGGTGCTTCATCGTAACTTTGAGCCAACTCTGCAGTGATTTTCTCGACTAGGCCATCTACCTGTCCAGCAAAGCCAAATATTGTTCCTGATTGCAAGGCTTCGACAGTGTTCTTACCAATGGCATTCTTTGGGCGGATCAACTCTACTTTTCGGAGTTGAGCTGCACGCGAAGCTAAGGCATCAACTGAAATCTCGATTCCTGGGGCAAGTGCTCCTCCAAGAAATTCACCTTTTGGTGAGACGACATCGAGATTTGTTGACGTTCCAAAGTCAACAACGATGGCTGGTCCACCATAAAGAGTGTGCGCAGCGAGAGTATTCACAATTCGATCTGCGCCGATCTCTTTCGGATTATCAACAAGGAGTGGGACCCCCGTCTTTGTGCCTGGTTCAACAATTGTTGTGGCGATATCAGAAAAATAGGAGGCGATCATTGTTCGCAATTCGCGAAGTGTTGCAGGCACAGTTGAGCAGATTGATAAACCTGTCACCGTATATCCGCTGACCAGTGCATTGATTTGCAATGACATTTCATCTGATGTTGATCGAGGATCAGTCTTTACGCGCCATGACTTAATGAGATCTTCCCCATCGAAGAGACCTAGGACAGTGTTGGTGTTTCCAACATCAATTGTGAGTAACATTATTTCTCCGATCGGGTTTCTAGGTTCATGTCGAGTCCAATATCTAGCACTGGCGCTGAATGTGTCAGCGCTCCGATCGCCAGGTAATCAACGCCGCTTTCAGCATAGGCTCTTGCGTTTTCTATAGTGATTCCACCAGATGCTTCTAACTTAAATCGTCCAGCAACAAAGGTGACTGCTTCTCGACATTGATCTGGGCTCATATTGTCCAGGAGAACAAGATCAGGTGATT
>CAEZWL010000002.1_pt1 | contig 89756 bp, 91 predicted proteins | sample 7264991 | NCBI WGS metagenome assembly CAEZWL01 (sample SAMEA6813881, study PRJEB35770) | uncultured Candidatus Planktophila sp. | biome: Freshwater; feature: Freshwater reservoir; material: water | place: Czech Republic | collected 2015-11-04 | depth 0.5m m | reverse complement strand
GGCTGAGCGATATGGAAAAGAGTTAGCCGAAGCACTTCCCGAAGCAGATGCAATTTTAGGCTTTGATGATTATCAAGATATCTCAGCTCGCTTGCAATCGATCATCTCTGGTCAATCTCACACATCTCATACACCGCGTGATCGACGCTCGCTCCTACCTATCGCCCCAGTTGAACGTGGCAAGGTACGAGATGAGAATTACAAATCTTCTCTCGGTGCAGCCGGTGGACTTTTTCGTAAACGTTTAGACAGCGCTCCATGGGCTCCCTTGAAAATCGCCTCTGGTTGCGATCGTAGATGTTCTTTCTGTGCGATCCCATATTTCCGTGGTTCATTTATTTCTCGTCGTCCAACAGAAGTCCTGAAAGAAGCCGAATGGCTCGCCCAGAACGGGGTAAGCGAACTCTTTCTCGTGAGTGAGAACACGACCTCATATGGAAAAGACCTCGGCGATCTTATGCTCATGGAGAAAATTCTTCACGAGTTTGGAGAAATTGAAGGTGTTGAACGAGTGCGCCTTTCATATCTTCAGCCAGCTGAGATGCGACCTACACTTTTGCAAGCGATGATCTCGACTGACAAAGTTGCGCCTTATTTCGATCTCTCATTTCAGCATGTCAGCCCCACGCTATTGCGCCGTATGCGCAGATTTGGCGATAGCGAGAAATTCCTCCATCTCATTACTCAGATCAGAGCGCTCTCTCCAGAAGCAGGAATTCGATCTAATTTTATTGTCGGCTTTCCTGGTGAAACCCAAGAAGATTTTGATGCACTCGCTGAATTCATTACCCAAGCACAGTTGGATGCGATTGGAATTTTTGGTTACTCAGATGAGGATAAGACCGAGGCGCTTGACCTTTCAGATAAAGTCGATCTCGAGCTCATCTCAGAGCGAGTGGAGTCACTGTCATCCCTTGCCGATGAGATGGTCTCACTTCGAGCAGCATCGAGAATTGGCCAGCATGTGCGCGTTTTAATTGAAGATGCGGAAAATCAAGAGGGGCGTGCCGCCCATCAGGGTCCTGAAGTTGATGGCACAACATCATTTGTCGGTACATCCTTTAGGGTTGGCGACTATGTTGATGGAGTTGTTACCCAATCACTGGGCGTTGATTTGGTGGCAGTAGTCGCATGAAAAAGTATTTTTCTCCCAACGCCATCACTATGGCGCGAATTCTTCTGATCCCATTCGGCGTCTATGCAATTTTCAAAAATGGGGGAGACGATTCCACGTGGCAGGTTATTGCGTGGACCATCTACTTCTTCCTTGGTCTTTCGGATCTCCTCGATGGATACCTCGCGCGGGCAACTAATCAAGTAAGTGAGCTTGGAAAATTTCTTGACCCAGTTGCTGATAAAGCTCTGATCGGATCAGCGATGATCTCTCTTTCGATCCTTGGACGTTTTCCTTGGTGGATTACTGCTGTGATTCTGGCGCGTGAGATCGGGATAACAATCTTTAGATTAGCTGTCATTAAGCGTGGTGTTATTCCTGCCAATCGTGGGGGAAAGATCAAGAGTACCTTCCAAAGCTTTGGCGTTGGCTTCTACATGTTGCCGATGCCCTCAGAACTTTTCTGGTTTAGAGATGGCTTCATGGCGATTGCGATTATCTTAACTGTCGTGACGGGATTTAACTATGTACGATTGGCTCTGAAGAAGTAGTTTCCGTACGTTCTGTAAATGTAGAGGGGATAAGAGATGTCACTTGCTCCTGAAATTTCGGCGATGGTGAGCGAGATAATTTCTACCCTTGCAGCGCGCAATGAAACGCTGGTTACGGCAGAGTCAATTACTGCAGGTGGTTTAAGTTCGGCAATCACATCCGTTGAGGGATCATCCCAGATATTTCTTGGCGCAATCGTGGCCTACCAAAATAAAGTCAAGTCTGAGATTCTTGGAGTAGATGCTGCACTCATTGATCTGCACACTGTCTATAGTCAAGTGATTGCAGTTGAGATGGCGGAAACAGTGCGTAAAAAGTTTGGCTCTACCTGGTCGATTGCAACAACAGGAGTTGCAGGTCCAGGGCCCTCCGATGGGATTGCATCTGGAACTGTCTGGGTGGCCATCGATGGCCCAGTAACCCATAATCTTGAACTTTCCCTTTCGGGCGGGCGCGAAAGCGTACGAAACGCCACCGTTGCCACTGCAATCGGCTCATTTGCGCGTATCCTTAGAACACGAACAAGTGAAGGGGGTTGACCATGGCACTTTTACGCGAAGCTGTCGGTAGCTCTCTTCGTGCTGCGCGCACAGAACAATCAAGAACTCTCCGTGATGTTGCACGCGAGGCTCGTGTCTCACTTGGATATCTTTCAGAGGTCGAACGCGGACAGAAGGAAGCGTCATCGGAGCTTCTTAATTCAATTTGCGAGGCCCTTGGCCTTCAACTTTCAGCGCTCATGAGTGATGTCACTTCACAGATCGCATCGAGCGAGATCGCAAAGCTCACCGTTGTCGACGCAGCCTAAATACGCCGCACAAGGCGCAACTCACCGCCGTACTGAAGAGGCAATTCTCTCTGCAACTAAAGAGTTAATTGCAGCCTCAGGAGCTTCAAAAATTTCAATGATTGATATCTCCGCGCACTCACAGGTTGCGCGTGCAACGTTGTACAACCATTTCCGAGATAAGTCTGCGGTCATTGAAGCGCTCTTGCAGGCAGAAATCAGCAGAGTAATTCACGAGATGGGCAAGGTTGGTACGCCGGCTGATGCTCTCGAATTTCTCTCACACTCTATCTCTAGCGATCCAGCCTTGGCCGGACTTCGCATCCACGACCCTGCTCTATTGGCTCAGCTGCTCATACATAGTGAGCACCCGCTCTATCTTGAATTAGCACGTGCAATTTTTTCATTAACGCAATCACCGAGTGCGACAGGCCTTGCCATGCGCTGGTTGCTGGGGCAAGTGTTACAACCGGTCACACCAGAGCAGTCACGAGATCAAGCAGTACTACTCGTTGAAAATACTCTCTTCTAGTTTTTTAGATGATGCGAATTTCTGATCTGCGAGAGCGACTCTCTCTTTCATTCGGCCAAGAATGGGCATCCTCATTTAGCGCTGATATCGCAATCTCGGCTCTTGATAGTCTGACAGTAAATGAGGCGCTAGCTAAGGGTTATGAGGCGCAAGAAATCTGGAGAGCGGTCTGCGCCGAACATCCCACGCAGACAGCTAAATTTAAGTATTAGATTGCAATCACTTCTAGGATCCACGGATCAATATCCGTCGGGGGAGTAAGCGCGCAGGGATAGGTCTCAGAGACGATGGCATAGACATCCTCGGGTGATTTAGCTACAGAGCGATTGACTATGAGCATCCGGGCGACCTCGCCCCGTGTTTTCTTCGACATATGAGTGATGACGGTGCGGACTCCATCAACGACAGTAGAGACACGTATCGCAACGGTGGTCTCGAGCGGAGCAGCCCAGACACCCTGATAGGTCGATGACCTGCAATCGATAATGAGATCTTTCTTATACGGCGCTAACTTTTTTTCAACGATCGGGCGCATGGCGCTGTTATTGATCTTCTCTTTATAGCTTTCGATGCGATCGCCGGGCGCGAGTGCGCCATATTTCGCCGAGATAATGACAACTGATTTATCGCAGCGAAGCTTGGCGCTCGCTGAAAGGCTGGGGTAATCCAACGCTTTGTAGAGAACTCCGCTATAGACCGCAATCGCTGGCAGCGGGCCCGTGGGCGTCTCTCTCTTCCCCTCAGAAGGCGGGAGCAGGATCAACATGGCCTCATTCTGGCCTGCTCGAGGCGGAGCAAGGGGGGAATCTGCGACACGCCGCCTGTGATGTCAGTGGGCGGTGCTAGTTTTCGAACAGGTGTTCGGATACCCTTACACCTGTTCAACCAGAGCGGTTCCATCTTCCGCCCACAGCTCTTCCCCAGATGCTGTGGTCCGTCGGTGGGTCTCCGTACCTTCTGGGCCGTACCCAACGGATGGCAAAGGCCAGACGTTCTACCTAAGGAGTGAAAGTGGCAGCAAAAGAAGCAAAGCCAGATGCACCATCCGATCGCGCAACATCTGATCGTCAGAAAGCCCTCGATAGCGCCCTCGCCCAGATCGAACGTCAATTTGGTAAGGGTTCGGTCATCAAGATGTCTGATAAGCAGGCACAAGTTATTGAAGTAATTCCAACCGGATCTGTCGCACTCGATATCGCACTCGGTATCGGCGGACTTCCACGTGGACGTATCGTAGAGATCTACGGACCAGAATCTTCAGGTAAGACAACTCTTACCTTGCATGCAATTGCAAGCGCACAGAAGCTCGGCGGAATCTGCGCCTTTATCGACGCAGAGCATGCTTTCGATGCAGAGTATGCGAAGAAGCTCGGCGTTGATATCGATGCCCTTCTTGTTTCTCAGCCAGATACAGGCGAGCAAGCACTTGAGATTATGGATATGTTGGTCCGTTCAGGTGCTCTCGATCTCGTTGTCGTTGACTCCGTTGCAGCGCTCGTTCCGCGCGCTGAAATTGAAGGCGAAATGGGCGATTCACATATGGGTCTTCAAGCTCGCCTGATGTCACAAGCGCTTCGTAAAATTACCGGTGCGCTCCACCAATCAAAGACGACAGCGATCTTTATCAACCAGTTGCGTGACAAGATCGGTGTCTTCTTCGGTTCACCAGAGACAACAACAGGCGGAAAGGCGCTCAAGTTCTACGCCTCTGTTCGCCTGGATATCCGCCGTATCGAAACTCTTAAGGATGGACAAGAGTCAGTCGGTAACCGTACCCGCGTCAAAGTTGTTAAGAACAAGATGGCCCCACCATTTAAGCAGGCAGAGTTCGACATCATCTACGGCGTTGGAATCTCACGCGAAGGTTCTCTTATCGATATGGGCGTTGATCTCGGTATCGTTAAGAAATCTGGAGCCTGGTACACCTATGAAACCGATCAGCTCGGTCAGGGTAAAGAGAATGCTCGCGCATTCCTGGTTGATAACCCAGATCTAGCCAATGATATTGAGGCACGCATCCGCGCCTCATTTGTCCCTGTAGAAGTTGATGCAGAGCTGATCGCTGAAATTGATGAAGCAGCAGCAGAGGTTGAGTTCTAATTTCTCTCCACTACGCAAAGGTTCCACGAGAATCGAAATCAGGTGGTGAGGGGCTCGACCCTTACGAAGTAGCTCACACAATTGCACTTAATGCTCTTGTGGCGCGGGCGAAAAGTAAGGGCGAGCTTCTCGCTCACTTGAAAAATCGGGGGATTGAAGATGATGTTGCTGCAGCGGTGATTTTTCGCCTGACCGAAGCTGGGCTAATCAACGATGGCGAATTCGCAATCGCCTGGGCAACTTCGCGCCATGGCCATAAGAAGATCTCGAAACGAATTATTGCAACCGAACTTCGTCAGAAGGGTGTCACTCAAGAAGAGATTGATGAGGCCCTTGATCAGATCGATGATGAATCAGAGTATCGCGCAGCCTTTGATCTTGGATTTAAAAAGTACAACACCATGTCACGGCTTGCTCCTGAAGTTCAGATTCGCAGGATTCAATCGCTCTTACAACGTAAAGGATTTAGCTTTTCAATCATCGGCCGCGTTCTTCGCGAATTAGAGTTGAGTGATCGTTAGGCCTTTGCTAGATACTCTGTAAGCCGTGTTGCTGTAGCGACAACCGAAGCAGCATGAAGCCGTCCTGGTTGGCGGCCAAGTCTTTCAATGGGACCGCTAATTGATACTGCGGCAATCACCTTTCCATTTGGACCACGTACCGGGGCAGAGACGGATGCAACGCCTGCTTCGCGCTCTCCAACAGATTGTGCCCATCCGCGACGGCGATCTGCTGCTAAGTGAGCGGCGGTAAATCGTGCATTCTTTAGTCCGCGATGAATCTTCTCAGAATCTTCCCACGCAAGAAGAATTTGTGCGGCAGAGCCGGCGGTCATTGTCAGTGATGCACCGACTGGAACAGAGTCACGGAGACCAGATAAGCGTTCAGCGACAGCAACACAGATGCGAATATCTCCTTGACGTCGATAGAGCTGGGCAGATTCACCAGTGGCATCGCGAAGTGCTGCCAATGCCGGACCAGCAGCTGCCAGAAGTCGATCTTCACCGGCAGCGCCAGCGAGTTCGCCAGAGCGTTGCCCCAAGATAAATCGTCCCGACAGATCGCGCGTGACTAGACGGTGGAATTCGAGTGCGACCGCGAGGCGGTGAGCGGTCGGGCGCGCAATTCCCGTGGCTGCAACGAGTTCGGCTAATGAGTGTGGGCCTGATTCAAGAGTGCCCAAAATTGCTACGGCTTTATCTAGTACGCCGACTCCGCTATTCTTTCTATCCACCTAGTGATATTAGCATCCCACCAGATGAGATGTACATATCAAGAGCGAGTAGAGGGATAACGATGGGCAAAACTCTTGCAGAAAAGATTTGGGCCGAACACATTGTTCGCCAGGCCGAGGGTGAGCCTGATCTTCTCTATATCGATCTCCACTTAATCCATGAAGTCACTAGCCCTCAAGCCTTCGATGGTCTGCGCCTTGCTAATCGCCGAGTACGTCGCGCTGATTTAACAATTGCAACCGAAGATCACAATGTTCCAACACTCGATATTCTCAAACCCATCGCAGATCCTGTCTCTAAATTGCAGGTAGATACCCTGCGTGCCAACTGCAAAGAATTTGGCATCCGCCTGCACTCTCTTGGAGATATTGAACAAGGCGTTGTTCACGTCGTTGGCCCACAACTTGGAATCACTCAGCCAGGTATGACTATCGTCTGCGGCGATTCACATACATCGACACACGGTGCCTTCGGGGCAATCGCCTTTGGAATCGGAACATCTGAAGTTGAGCATGTTCTTGCTACTCAGACTTTGCCATCAAGTCGCCCAAAGACCATGGCAATCAATGTGGAAGGAACTCTCAAGCCTGGTGTGACATCAAAAGACATTATCCTTGCAATCATTGCAAAGATTGGAACCGGCGGGGGACAGGGCTACATCATCGAATACCGTGGCAGTGCGATTCGTGCACTCTCTATGGAGAGCCGAATGACTGTCTGCAATATGTCGATTGAAGCGGGTGCTCGTGCTGGTTTGATCGCACCGGATGAAACTACATTTGAATACATTAAGGGAAAGCCGCATGCCCCAGAGAATTGGGATGAAGCGGTCGCGTATTGGAAGAGTCTCTATACAGATAGCGATGCCGTATTTGATGTCGAGGTAGACCTCAACGCAGATGAGCTAGAGCCATTTGTTACATGGGGAACAAACCCGGGTCAAGGCTTGCCACTGAATGCAAAAGTTCCAAACCCTGCGGATTACGCTGACACAACTGAACGGACAGCAGCTGAGCGCGCACTTGAATACATGGGATTAACCGCTGGTACACCCCTTAAAGAGATAGTGATTGACACTGTTTTCTTGGGCTCTTGTACAAATGGTCGCATCGAAGATCTTCGTAGCGCAGCAGAAATCGTGAAGGGTAAGAAGATCGCATCCACTCTACGAATGTTGGTTGTTCCAGGATCTGCTCGAGTGCGTTTAGAGGCAGAGGCCGAAGGCTTAGATAAGGTCTTTATCGATGCGGGAGCTGAATGGCGTAACGCCGGATGTTCCATGTGTCTTGGAATGAACCCAGATCAGTTAGCAGTTGGCGAGCGATCTGCCTCTACATCAAATCGAAACTTTGAGGGACGACAAGGCAAGGGTGGGCGTACCCACTTAGTTAGCCCACTTGTTGCAGCAGCGACCGCACTCCGCGGAACACTTTCATCACCAGCGGATTTGTAAGGAGATACGCCCATGGAAAAATTCATTAAGCACACTGGCACTGGAGTTCCGCTGCGCCGTAGCAATGTCGATACCGATCAGATTATTCCTGCCGTATATCTCAAGCGAGTAACTCGCAGCGGATTCGAAGATGGCCTCTTTGCGGCATGGCGTAACGATCCAGATTTCGTCCTCAACAAGCAAGAGTTTAAAGATGGCACAGTGCTTGTCGCTGGCGCTGACTTCGGAACAGGGTCTTCGCGAGAGCATGCAGTCTGGGCCTTGCAGAACTATGGATTTAAGGTCGTCATCTCATCGAGATTTGCCGATATTTTCCGAGGAAATTCGCTCAAGGGCGGTCTTCTCACAGTGATTTTGCCACAGAGCGATGTGGAGGCCATGTGGGAAGCAATTGAGGCTAACCCAACAACATCGATCACCGTAGACCTTGATACTCGCACGGTCTCCTATAACGAGCTCTCACATTCATTTACGATCGATGACTACACACGTTGGCGTTTGATGGAAGGTCTTGATGACATCGGATTAACCCTGAAACAGACTGATTCCATCGATACTTTCGAAGGAAAACGCCCATCGCATAAGCCTGCAACGCTTCCTATTCGCTAAATGTGAAGAAAAACGAGCGTGAAATAAGGGTTCTTCGCTCAGGGTGATGGTGATTGCAAAAACTCTCAAGCAAAGAATGAGAGTTTTTTACGCGTAAAAAGTGGGATTTCTTAGAAATATTAAATTGCGACACGCCCACACCAATAACGGCATCACCCCTGTATCTAGTTTAAGTTTTACACAGGTTAAGCAAATGCTTAATTTTTAAGCGTAAAACTAAGGGGATTTTGATGAATAAAGCCCAATTCATTGCCGCGTTGGCCCCACACTTCAACGACAGCAAGAGGGAAGCAGCTCACGCTGTAGATATCGTATTTGACACCATTACTCGCACAATGGCGCGTGGTGAAGATGTCATGATTAACGATTTCGGTAAGTTCAAGAAGGTTGATCGCAAGGCACGCATGGGTCGTAACCCATTCACCGGCGAGACAATCAAGATCAAGGCTTCAAAGAAGGCACGCTTCTTGCCTGCAAAGGCTCTTAAGGAAGTTGTTGCTGGAGATCGCAAGCTTGCTCCAGCTCCAAAGCCAGAGCCAAAGGTTGTCGCTAAGCCTGTAGCCAAGAAGGCAGCACCTAAGAAGGCAGCTAAGAAGAAGGTTGCTAAGAAGGCAGCACCTAAGAAGGGTGCGAAGAAGTCAGCTACAAAGAAGGTTGCTAAGAAGGCAGCACCTAAGAAGGCTGCGAAGAAGGTAGTTCGTAAGAAGAAGTAATTCTCTTCATAAATAAGGCCCACGCATTACGCGTGGGCCTTATTTTTTTATCTTTTCTTCTTGAAGGAGCATCCATAACACCTTCAACAGACTTAGAATTGTGACATGTCGAAATCTAGCTCTTCGAGCAAGAAGCCTTTAAAGATTCGACTTAATCCTCCACATGGTTATCCACTTGGCGCAAATCGCACATTTAAAATTTGTGCCACCATTCTTATTCCGATCATGAAACTCATGACTTCTTATGATGGACGTGCGGGCGATAAAATTCCAAAGAACGGCCCCGTCATTGTGGCCTCAAACCACCTTTCGTATCTGGATGCCTTCGCCCTGGCCCTCTTTCTCTATTCCAACGGTCGCGCCCCTCGCTTTATTGGAAAGATTCAAGTATTTAGAATTCCGATTATTGGCAGAATCCTTCTTGCAGCAGGACAGATACCGGTCGATCGCGAAAGTAAAGAGGCGCGAGTTGCTCTCTCGTATGCGCTCACACTTCTTGAGATGGGCCATCAGATTGCTATCTATCCAGAAGGAACACTTACTCGCGATCCTAATTACTGGCCCATGGTTGCAAAGACTGGGGCGGCTCGACTAGCAGTTGTCTCAAAGGCACCGGTCTATCCAGTTGCGCAGTGGGGCACGCAAGATGTCATTCCTCCGTACAGTAAAAAGTTTAAAATTTTTCCGCGTAGAACAATTCGCTATCGAGTGGGTGAACCTGTAGACCTATCGCCTTGGTACGGGAAAGAAGAAGATCCCGCAGCAATGGCAGAGGCAACAGCGCTGGTCATGAGCGCAATAACCGATTTACTCGAAGAGATTCGCGGTGAGGTGCGACCTAAGGCTATCTTTGACCCTCATACCTCCGAGCTGCCTCGAACAGGCAATTTCAGAAAAGGTGAGAAGAAGCAATGAGTAAGATCACCGTCTTTGGCGCAGGCGCATGGGGATCAACCCTTGCGCAAGTTCTCTGCGATGGCGCTAACGATGTCCTCTTGTGGGGTCGCAACAGCGAGACAGTTGCTGAGATTAATACATCACATACCAATGAGCGTTACCTTGCTGGTCAAATTCTCCCCACTCAGTTAAAGGCCACAACAGATCTTGATGAAGCCTTTGCCTTCAGTGACATTTACGTACTGGCAATTCCTTCAACTCAATTGCGCGCAACACTTAATGAATGGAAGCCACGCTTTTCAGCAGATTGCACAATCGTAAGTACTCTCAAGGGCATCGAAGTTTCAACGATGTTGCGAATGACAGAGATTATTGAAGAAGTTCTTGGAAAGCATAAAGTTGCACTTCTCACGGGTCCTAACTTGGCAGATGAACTTATCCTGCGCCAACCAGCAGGAGCTGTCGCCGCCTCGACTTCACAAGCCGTTGCCGACCATGTGCGCGAACTCTTCCGCACTCCGTACTATCGCGTCTACACATCGGTTGACCTTCTTGGCTGCGAATTAGCTGGTGCCATTAAGAATGTGATCGCACTGGCTGTAGGAATTTCTATCGGAATGGGTTACGGCGAAAATACCCAGGCGATGCTCATTACTCGTGGACTCAATGAAGTCGCTCGTCTCTGTGCCGCACATGGTTCAGATCCTCTAAGCGCCGCAGGTCTTGCAGGAATGGGTGATCTTGTCGCAACGTGTGGTTCGCCACTTTCGCGAAATCGAACCTTTGGAGAATTACTCGGTAAAACAGGATCAATGGACATGGCGATTGCGCAAGGATCGAAAACTGTCGAAGGCGTTGCCTCATCAGGTGCCATTGTTGAGATTGCTCATCGCGTGGGAGTTGAAGTTCCTGTAATTGAGGCCGTTGCAGATATCGTCAACGGATCACTTACTCCAGAACAGGCGCTCACTCGATTAATGGAGATAACAACCCAAGCAGAGAATTTCATTCGATGACGCTCAGGGTCGCAATTATCTGCGGTGGCCGTAGCAGCGAGCATGAAATTTCTTGTACATCTGCCGGTGGGGTCCTTCGTGCGATAGATCGCAATCAGTATGAACCGGTAATGATTGGGATAACCAAATCTGGTAAGTGGACCTTAATTCCTGATGATTTTGACTTCTCGATACGGGGTGATGTGCTTCCTGTAATTGCAGAAGATGGCGTACCCGTTGCTATTGGCCCTGATGGATTCTCAATCAACGGTGAAAAAATCGCGATTGATATTGTTTTTCCACTTCTTCACGGACCATATGGTGAAGATGGAACTATCCAAGGGTTACTCGAAATTGCAGATATACCTTTTGTGGGTTCGGGGGTACTTGCCTCAGCCGTTGCGATGGATAAATCTTTTGCCAAACCGATCTTTGCAGCCGCTGGTATCGCAGTTGCCGAAGGTTTTGTAGTTCGCGAAGGTGATTGGGCGAAAGAGAAAGTCAAGATTTCAGCCGAGATCGCAACTCTTGGCTATCCAGTCTTTGTAAAGCCTGCCCGCGGTGGTTCAAGTCGCGGCACAACAAAAGTTTCATCAGCAGATCAACTACATAAGGCAATTGCTGAAGCACATTCATTTGATCCCAAGGCTTTAGTTGAAAATGAAGTACGTGGTCGCGAAATTGAATGTGCAGTCCTTGAAATTGACGGTTTGCCGCGAGCATCAGTCGTCGGTCAGATTGAGATCGATCCGCAATTTGAGTTCTATGATTTCCAAGCCAAGTATTTACATAGTGCAACAAGCATCACTCTTCCTGCGCCAATTCCCGAAAAGATCGCACGAGAGATTCAAGAGCAAGCAGTAAAGGCCTTTACCTCACTCGGGTGCAGCGGGCTGGCTCGCGTTGATTTCTTTCTCACTCCCGCGGGTGAAGTGATCATCACTGAGCTCAACACAATGCCTGGATTTACCGCGACCTCAGTTTTCCCAAAGATGTGGGAAGCAAGTGGAGTGAGCTATCAAGAAGTAATCTCACATCTGCTTAAGAGCGCCTTGCGGCGAAATAATGGTGTCCTAGGAAATTAAAAGTGAGTAACCGGGCAGGTAAGTGTCCGTGTGATTCCTGGAACTGCCTGCACCTTAGCCAAAATCGTTCGACCTAGATCTTCCATCGAAGGAGATTCAGCGCGCATGATCACATCGTAAGGACCAGTTACGCCTTCAGAAGAGGTCACGCCTGGAATCGAACTGATTGCAGTGGCGACCGACGATGCCTTACCTACTTCGGTTTGAATCAAGATATAAACCTGTACTGACATCGATTGGTCCTTTCGTTGCGCATTCACTTCGTGCGATAACCAAAAGGTACATCATCATCTAGTCTTGGCGCTATGGCTTTTTCTGAGCAAGAGCTCCTTGCACTCGTGGCTCACGTCTTTGACTCGCATGGTGATCCCAACGTACTTGTCGGTATCGGTGACGATGCCGCAGTTGTGCGAGGTTCTGCCCAGCAGGTCATTACAACTGATCTCGCAGTCGAGGATGTTCACTTTAGTAAGCGCTGGTCGAACGCCTTTGATATCGGCCGTAAGGCAACTGCTGCAAATATTGCAGACATCTTGGCCATGGGCGCAAAGCCACAGTACTTAGTTGTTGCGTTGACACTTACCGGCGATGAAGGTTTAGCAAGACTCGAAGAACTTGCACGTGGAATAAAGAGCGAGGCTGACAAAACTGGTGCAATCGTCGTGGGTGGAGATATTTCTCGGGGGAGCGCTCTTTCAATTGCAATTACAGCCATTGGCAGCGTTGATCGGGCAATCACTCGCGCAGGCGCACTCGCCGGGGAAGGCATTTACATCTCATCATTGACTGGCTGGTCTGCAGCTGGTCTCTATCTGCTTACTCACGAGATTGAACCGATCCATGCCGTTCATGCGATGGCTCTCAACGAGTTTCGTGCACCAACGCTGGATTACGCTTGCGATTTCACTCGCGCCGGAGCGCTCTGCGATACAAGTGATTCTCTTCTGATCTCGCTGGAAGCAATCGCCCTAGCCTCTGAAGTCGAACTCAATATTGATGTATCAGCGATTGAGTCAGCCTATGAGTTTAAGGAACTCTCCTTATTGGCCCAATCGGTGGGTCTAGATGCATTTGAGTGGATCCTTGGCGGCGGAGAAGATCACGTTTTTGTTGCGACGGGAATTGATCTACCTGGCATTCGAATCGGTTCTGTGAAATCTGGAAAAGGTGTTACTGGAATAGAAATGAAAAAAGCGCCACAGATGTGGCGCCATTTTCAGTAGAGAAAGATTATCGAGTGACTTTTCCAGCCTTAAGGCATGAGGTGCAGACGTTCTGACGCTTGGTTGATCCGCCCACGAGTGTGCGCACACGCTGAATGTTTGGATTCCAGCGACGACGTGTCTTCACCTGTGAGTGTGAAACGTTATTACCAAAGCTTGGACCCTTGCCACAGATATCGCATGTTGATGCCATCGCTGTACTCCTTTGAGAACTTTATGATGAATTTTTATCATCGATTTCAGTCGAAGCCCGAGGGATCGACAGGGCGCAAGAGTATCAAGACAGGGGGGAGGACTGCCAATCGCCTCTGGAAAATCGAGAGTCTTCCCGTCTCCTTGCCCGTTTGGCGAGAGAGAATAGAGGGGTGGCGACCTTAGATTCCAAGTTATCAAGCGTGCTTGGAGACAAGACTGCAAAGGCGCTGGACTCAACTTTTGGTTATCGCACCGTCGGAGATCTGCTCCATCACTACCCGCGTCGGTATTTAGTCCGCGGCGAACTCAGCGATATCGCAGCTTTGCAGGAAGGCGATGAGGTAACAATTCTTGCTGAAGTCTTTAGCGCCTCTACTCGCAGATTTGCGGCAAAGAAAGGAAATATGCTGGAAGTTGTCGTCACCGACGGCACATCAAAACTTTCCTTAACTTTCTTTAATCAAGCATGGCGTGAAAGAGATCTCAAAGTTGGCAAGCAGGGCCTATTCGCGGGCAAGGTCGGCGTCTTTAACGGTAAGCGACAACTTGCGCACCCAGATTATGAATTGATTCCAGATGGTGATGATGTCGATGCTGCAGTGCAGGGTTTTGCAGGCAAGTACCTTCCGATGTATCCGGCTTCTGGCAAATTACCATCGTGGAAAATTGCACAATGCATTGAACTCTGTATTGGTGCCCTTGACGAAGTTCCGGATCCGATTCCAGCGGAGATTCTAGAAAAACATGGCTATCCCACCTTGCAGCAGGCACTTGTACAGATCCATCAGCCTGCTGATCTAGAAATTGCAGAGCAATCTCGTCTGCGCTTAACTTTTGATGAAGCGTTCCTTCTCCAACTTTTGCTTATGAGTCGTAAAGCGAAGATGCGATCACTTGATGCAATAGCGCGCCCGAAACGCGATGGTGGAATTCTCTCTGCCTTTGATCAGCAATTGCCATTTGAGTTAACCGCTGGCCAGAAGCGAATTGCGCAGGAGATTGAAGAAGATTTGAGTCAGTCGCACCCTATGCATCGTCTTTTGCAGGGCGAAGTTGGCTCAGGTAAAACAGTGATTGCACTGCGGGCGATGCTCGCAGTAGTTGATAGCGGGGGACAGGCTGCGCTATTAGCACCTACTGAAGTGTTGGCGGCACAACACCTGCGCAGCATTACGAAAATGATGGGAGCACTTGCTCAAGGAGGAATGATCGATTCCCCAGAGAATGCAACCCGCGTCACTCTTCTTACTGGATCACAGAGTGCGGCAGAGCGGAAAGAGGCGTTAGCACTTGCTGCAAGTGGTGAGGCAGGAATTGTTATTGGAACACACGCACTCTTGAGCGCAACGGTTGAGTTTGCAGACCTTGGATTAATTGTTGTGGACGAACAACACCGATTTGGTGTCGAGCAACGTGATGCACTGAAAGGTAAGGCCAAGATTCCGCCACATTTATTGGTCATGACGGCCACACCGATTCCGCGAACTGTAGCGATGACAGTGTTTGGCGATCTTGATGTTTCGACACTTCGAGAGCTACCTCTAGGCCGTGCACCCATCACAACGCACGTGGTCAATACGTTGGAGAAACCCGCTTTTCTTGAGAGAGCATGGGAGCGCATTCGCGAAGAAGTTGCTCAAGGTCACCAGGCATACGTTGTCGCTTCACGAATTAGCGCTGGTGAGAGCGAAGATGCAGATATTGATTTCCTTAATGGGGTCACATCGCCGGATATCGTCAGCGTTGAAGTCTTAGCTCCAGAGTTAGCCATGGGCGCTCTTAAGGGTGTTCGCGTCGCGCCTCTTCATGGTCGACTGCCCAGTGAACTTAAAGATGCGACGATGACTGCGTATGCAGCACATGAGATAGATGTTTTGGTTTCAACCACTGTTATTGAAGTAGGAGTCGATGTCCCAAATGCAACGGTAATGGTGATCATGGATGCTGATCGTTTCGGTGTATCCCAGTTACATCAATTGCGCGGCCGTATTGGTAGAGGCACATCGCCCGGGCTCTGTTTACTCATTACTCAGGCGATTGCAGAGACACCGGCGCGGGTGCGACTTGAGGCGGTTGCATCAAGCACAGACGGTTTTGAACTTTCACGAATCGATTTAGAACAACGCAGGGAAGGAGATGTTCTTGGCGCTAATCAATCTGGTGCACATTCACATCTTCGTTTACTTCGAGTTCTTCGCGATGAAGACCTCATAGACCAGGCACGAACTGATGCGCTAGAAGTATTAGAAGGTGATCCCACTTTGATTCAGCACCCACAGCTGGCGATAGAGTTAGCCAAAGTGGAGAGCGAAGCAAGCTCTGAATTTATTGATAAAGGTTAGGTAGATGAGAATAATTGCAGGCCTAGCCAAGGGGCGAAATATCTCAGCAGTTGCTGATGCAACTCGCCCCACATCAGATCGCGCGCGAGAAGCGCTCTTCTCTTCCCTTGCATCTGAATTTGGTGAATTTGATGGCCTAAACGTTCTTGATCTCTATTCAGGAACTGGGGCAATTGGCCTTGAAGCGCTCTCGCGTGGCGCATCGACTGTTCATTGCGTCGAGAATAATGAACGTGCATCTCAAGCAATTCTTTCAAATTATGAAGGGATCAGGAGCTCTCAATTTCCTGGCAATTTTCATCTTTACTCGATGACAGTAGAGCGCTTCCTAGAAGGGACTGCGCCACTGCAGTATCACTTCATCTATGTCGATCCACCTTATGATTTTTCAGATATTGATGTGATTGAAAATCTCATTGCAATCGTGAGTGGGAAGTTTCTTCATCCAGATGGACTCATTGCTGTTGAACGAAATAGTCGAGTGCGTGAATTGAGTTGGCCTATTGGGCTCGAAGAGATTCGGCAGAAGAATTACGGCCAGACAACGATTTTTTACGGCGCTTCTACGCTTGAAATGGATCTGGACTGATCTTCTTGCTAGCGTTTACCTATGAAACGCGCCGTCTGCCCAGGATCCTTTGATCCGGTGACCTTTGGTCATCTCGATATTATCGAGCGCGCAAGTGCGCAATTTGAGGAAGTCGTTGTCGCTGTCCTCGTAAATCGCACAAAGTCGAGCATGTTCACAGTCGCAGAGCGCATGGAGATGATTGTAAAAACCACATCCCACTTGCCAAATATTCGAGTGGATTCATGGTCTGGGCTTCTGGTTGATTATTGCAAAACTAACGAAATTCAAAGCATCGTAAAAGGCTTGCGCGCGGTCACAGATTTTGATTACGAACTTCAGATGGCTCAGGTGAATCTTCAGGGTTCGGGCGTTGAAACAATGTTTATGGCAACTGCTCCAACACATTCTTTTCTTTCATCATCGCTGGTCAAAGAGCTCGCCTATTACGGCGGGGATGTCTCCACGATGGTTCCAGAAATTGTTAACAGAGCACTGAAGTCTCGCGTAGAAGAAAGTGGGAAGTAACCATGGATTCACTTGAAAAACTGAATGCAGCTGTCACGCTCATCGAAGAAGCGCGCGGAGTTCCCCTATCGGCATCTTGTGTTGTTCACCGAGGCGAGATACTTGAAATCCTTGACGGTGCACGCGCTTCTCTTCCCACTGATCTTGATCAGGCTATTCAAATTATTGCCTCCCGTGATGTGATCGTTGAAGAAGCACGAATCAGCGCTGAACAGATGATTGCGACAGCGCGTGAGGATGTAGCGCGCATGGTTGAACAAACTGCAATCGTTCAAGCCGCTCGCGATGAAGCTCAACGTATTTTGGATGATGCTAGATCGTTAGCAGATGAAGAACGAGCAGAAGTCGAGAGCTATATTGATGGTCGTTTAGCCACTCTTGAAGTAATTTTGAATAAGACAATGGAGTCGGTAGCGCGCGGACGCGAGCGCCTTGAGGGTGCTGGCGATAAGGATGTTCTCGGCCAGCTCTCAGAAGAAAAGTAGTAGTTCAGATGGTTCGCCCGTCTCACATTTATCACCTTAATACGCATGAAGTTCCTCGTCGTGCGGGTGAGATGAAGGAGTACCAACTCGATCTCATCGTTCCAGAGAGCCTTGGAGTTCCTCTGATCGCTGTTCCTGTTGGTGATGTGATCGAAGTAGATGCCCGCCTTGAATCCGTTACAGAGGGAATCTTGCTCAGCGCAGATATTTTTGCAATTGCAAAAGGTGAATGCATTCGTTGTTTAGATCCAGTCGAACTTGAAATTGATCGCAAGATTCAGGAGCTATATCTCTACGAAGAAGAGACGGCGAAAAAAGGTACGCGCAGCAAGAAAGTTGCACCGGTCGATGATGATCTTGATGTTGATGACATCCTCTATCTCGATGGTGTGATGATGGATCTTGAGCCACCCATACGGGATGCAATCGTCCTAGATCTACCCGTCAATCCTTTATGTGATCCCGACTGTCTGGGTCTATGCCCTGATTGCGGGCAGAAGTGGGCCCTGCTCCCGCAAGATCACGCCCATGAGGTCATTGATGCTCGTTGGACTGGTTTGGCTGGGCTGGATTTTAAGAATTTGGACTCTTAGGGGATACTTCTCCCATACCTCGAAGCTCTTCTTAAGAGCCTTCGGTTCACTTAACAGGAAGGGCGGTCCACATCATGCCAGTACCAAAGCGAAAGATGTCTCGTTCAAAGACACGTTCACGTCGAAGCATGTGGAAAACAACTGCCGCATCACTTGCACCTTGCTCACAGTGCCAACAGCCAAAGCTGCAACACATTGCTTGCCCAACCTGTGGAACATATAACCGTCGCCAAGTTCTAGATATCTGATCGCAGGTTTCTTCTGTTCCCTGAACTTAAGAAAGCTCTGGGAGTTGAGATTGATCCGCAACTCCTTGAGTTAGCTCTTACCCATCGATCTTTTGCATATGAAAACGGTTCAACTCTTACCAACGAGCGCCTGGAGTTTCTTGGCGATTCAATTCTTGGATTGATAGTTACTGAAGAGCTCTATCTTCGCTATCCCGATTTGGATGAGAGTCGTCTCTCTCCTTTGCGCTCAGGGATTGTCAATATGCGCGCACTTGCAGATATCGCTCGCTCACTTGAACTAGGAAAGTACATTCGTCTTGGTAAGGGCGAAGAAGTCACCAACGGTCGCGACAAGAACTCACTTTTGGCAGATGCCCTAGAAGCTCTCATTGGCGCCATCTATCTCGACGCTGGTTTTGCGACCACGGCGACTGTGGTGCAGGGATTAATTAAGCAGACTTTAGAAGAAGCGATGGCAAAGGGTGCCGGCCTTGATGGCAAAACGGCGTTACAAGAACTTGTCGCATCCCTTGGTAAAGGCACACTTGAATACGCCGTCATTGAGAGCGGGCCAGATCACGATAAATCCTTCACCGCCAGAGCAATCGTTGGGGGAGAAGAGATCGCTCAAGGCGAGGGAAAGAGCAAGCGAGAAGCTGAACAGGCTGCCGCCCGTAGTGCCTACGAAAAACTGAGCATATAAACAGATAGGTTTACCCCCGTGTATTTGAAGAGCATGACCCTCAAGGGCTTTAAGTCCTTCGCTTCGGCGACGACTCTTCGTCTTGAGCCAGGCATTACCTGCGTGGTGGGTCCTAACGGTTCTGGTAAATCAAACGTTGTCGATGCACTCACATGGGTAATGGGTGAGCAGGGCGCTAAATCACTTCGTGGCGGAAAGATGGAAGATGTCATCTTCGCCGGCACATCAGGGCGTGCCCCTCTTGGTCGCGCCGAAGTTTCTCTGACAATCGATAACTCTGATGGCGCGCTACCTATTGAATACAGTGAAGTAACAATTTCGCGCATCCTCTTTCGTAACGGGCAAAGTGAATACCAAATTAATGGTGAGGCATCCCGACTCCTAGATATTCAAGAACTTTTGAGTGATTCAGGTATCGGCCGAGAGATGCATGTCATTGTTGGCCAAGGCCAGCTCGATGCAATCTTGATGGCAACCCCTGAAGATCGCCGCGGTTTCATTGAAGAAGCAGCAGGAGTTCTCAAGCACCGCAAACGTAAAGAGAAGGCGCTTCGAAAACTAGATTCAATGCAAGCAAACTTGGCTCGTGTACAAGATTTAACAGTAGAACTACGTAGACAACTCAGGCCGCTTGGCAAACAGGCAGAGGTAGCAAAAAAGGCCGCCACAATTCAAGCCGACCTTCGTGATGCGAAGCTGCGATTACTTGCCGATGATTTCATCTCACTCTCAAAAACACTTGATGCCGAAGTTGCAGACGAGACAGCCTTGCGCGCTCGCCGTTCTGAAGTTGAAGGTGAACTTGAATCCGTACGACGTAAAGAAGAGTTACTTGATGAACAGTCGGCGATCGAAAGCCCGCTTCTGATCCAGGCGCAAGAGAATTTTTACGCACTCTCTGGACTTCGCGAAAAATTCCGAGGCACACAGTCGTTGGCACAAGAACGCTCACGATTCTTAGCCGAAGAGGCGCAAGAGGCTAGAGATGCTGGTCGCGATCCGCAGGCGTTGGAACGCGAAGCGCTCACATTGCGCGCAGAGGAAGAAGAGTTACGAAAGGGTGTAGAGACCGCTCGTGTTCTCCTTGCTGCATCAACGCAACAACTCAGCGCAGATGAGATAGCGCTTAAGAGTGAAGAAGATAAAATTGCAGCAACACTTCGAGCAATCGCAGATCAACGCGAAGGCACAGCACGACAAGAAGGGCACATCAAATCTCTTGCAGCACGACTAGATGCAATCGCTGAGGAAATTTCCCGCCTCATCAAGGCACGCGATGGGGCCCAAGAGCGCGTCGATAGCGCCGCACGTGAATACTCGACACTTGAAATGGATATCGCGGGTGCTGATGCAGGCGAACAAGGACTTGACTCGCTCTTTGAAAGCGCCAAACGTGATCTTGAATCAGCAAAGAAGAAGCTGAGCGAACTTGTTGATCTTGAGAGAAATACTGAACGTGAAAAAAATGCCGTTGAATCCAAACTCGAAGCTTTGCGTCTTACATCAAGCAGTCGAGATGGTGGCGCAGCTCTTGTTCAAAATTCTCGCGGAATATCAATTCTTGGTTCAATCGCCTCACTCATCCGCATCGATTCAGGTTGGGAGGCAGCAACGGCATCAGCTCTTGGCTCTCTGGCAGATGCAATCGTTGTGCGTGATCTCAACTCGGCGGTTACAGCGCTTACAACTCTACGAAGCGAGAATCTAGGTCAGGCCGATGTCCTTATCCTCGATCGTGAGAGCGCAAGCTCACCTGCAATCCCACATGGACTCACCCCACTGTTGCAGTATCTGCACACAGGTGAGATTGAAGATCTGCTTACATCGCTGCTTTCAACAACTGTCGTAGCGGCAGATGCGCGCGCAGCTGCTGAAATTTTGCGTGCCCATTCTCATCTCACAGTCGTGACTCGCGATGGCGACTTGCTCACCTCAAAGCGTGTGCGCGGTGGATCTCAATCATCATCATCGCTCATAGAGATTACTGCTCTGATGGAAGAACTTTCCGGAAAACTTGAAACCCTGAGCCACGAATGCAATCGACTTACCTTTGAAATTTCCACCGCCACAGCCGATCTTGAAAGCAAGCAATCATCTTTTGATCTCGCACTCTCACAACTCAATGAATCCGATGCTCGTATCGCTGCAATCACTGAAGCGTTGGCGGTCTCTGGTCAGAATATGAAATCTGCCAGTGCAGAGGTAGAGCGCCTCAATAGCGCAATTAATGAAGCCACCGCCGCTAAATCTCGCGATGAGAATGAACTTCAGGTTGCCTCTGACCAACTGCAACAACACGGAGATATAGGTGAGCCTGATCATCAGCTCGCTCAATCCCTTCGACAGAAAGTTTCTGCCGCACGAACTGCTGAGGTTGAAGCGCGCCTTGCACTTCGCACGAGTGAAGAGCGAGTTGATTCTTTAGCAGCGCGTGCACAGTCACTAGAAGATGGAGCGCGTGCTGAACGTGAAGCATCTGAACGCGCTATATCAAGACGTGGTGCTCGCGCACGCGGTGCGCTGATCTCTCAAGCAATCGCCGAAGCAGCTTATGAAGCCCTCATTCATATTGAACGATCGATTGCTAAGGCGTCGGCAGAGCGTGCTCGACTAGAAGCATCTCGCTCAGATCGCGAAGGCCAGACTCTGACTGTTCGTGCACGTAGCCGCGAACTCACACTCGAACTCGACCAACTCACATCAAGTGTTCACCGTGATGAAATTGCACGCGCAGAACAGAGAATGCGCATTCAGGTTCTTGAAAGTAAGGCCGTTGAAGAGCTAGGTATCGATGTCACCACGCTAGTAAACGAGTACGGTCCAGATAAAGATGTTCCAACATTTATTGAGACCGAGTCTGGTGAAATTGTTGCAACTGAAATGGTTCCATATCGTCGCGACCAGCAAGAGAAACGTCTTGCAGCGACCGAGCGTTCCTTGACCTTACTCGGAAAGATCAATCCTCTCGCTCTCGAGGAGTACAGCGCACTTGAAGAGCGCCTTAAGTTCTTAGCCGAACAGCTCGAAGATTTGAAGAATACAAAGAAAGATCTCCTCGACATCATTAAAGAGGTAGACGAGCGAGTTCAACAGATATTTATGGAGGCCTACGAAGAGACTGCCCGACACTTCGCAGAGATCTTCCCGCGTCTTTTCCCTGGCGGTGACGGTCGCCTTATTCTCACCAATCCAGATGATCTTCTCAATACTGGTGTCGATGTTGAAGCTCGCCCACCAGGAAAGCGCGTGAAGCGTCTTTCGCTTCTATCAGGTGGTGAGAAATCATTAACAGCAGTAGCAATGCTGGTTGCGATATTTAAGGCGCGACCAAGTCCGTTCTATGTGCTCGATGAAGTTGAAGCCGCTCTTGATGATGTGAACTTGGGTCGCCTACTCGGGGTTCTGGAAGAGCTTCGTGCCAGCTCACAACTCATCATCATTACTCACCAAAAACGCACGATGGAAATTGCGGATGCTCTCTACGGCGTAACAATGCGTGGAGACGGAGTCACAGAAGTGATCTCGCAACGTCTTCGCGAGTCCGAAACTGCATAGTTAGAATTTTCTGATGGGTTTATTCGGTGCTCTTGTCGCCAAACTATCTCGATCAAAAATCTCAGATCTAGATTGGGATCAAGCAAGGCGCGAACTTCTGGCCTCTGATATCGGCCCAGCATTGACAGATCACGTCATTGAAGCGGCTAAGAAGATTAAAGGTGACGATGCGCGCGCTGGATTACTTTCAGCGCTCTCAGAGTTGATTTCAAGCAAGCCACGAGGGCTCGATCTACAACCTCCACTTTCTGTTTTTCTTATCGTCGGAATTAATGGCACCGGTAAGACAACATCTGCGGCAAAGCTTGCGCATCACCTCAAGGCCACCGGAGTCAGTGTCGCACTTGGTGCTGGCGATACTTTTAGAGCGGCCGCGGTAGAGCAGTTGCAGACATGGGGAAGTCGAATCGGTGTCGATGTAATTTCTGGCAAGGAACAATCTGAGCCAGCATCAGTTGCCTTTGACGCAGTGCAATTTGCGCGAGATAACCAAAGGCAGCTTCTGATTGTGGATACTGCAGGTCGCTTACATAACAAGAGTGATCTCATGAATGAACTAGGAAAAATCAAACGAGTAATTGAAAAGATTGCACCTGTAACTGAAGTTCTCTTGGTACTTGATGCAACCACTGGTCAGAATGCCCTTACGCAGGCCAAAGTATTCTCTGAATCAGTAGGAGTAACCGGTCTGATCCTGACCAAGATGGATGGCAGCGCCAAGGGTGGGTTTGCCTTAGCGGTAGAGAACCACATGAGCATTCCGATCAAATTTATCGGTACCGGTGAGGCTATTGGCGATTTCCAGCCCTTTGATTCAGCGGCGTACCTCAGCAGCCTTCTAGACGAGTAGGGCTTCTTCAATAAGACAATTTGTAACCAGGCTGTAACACAAGCCTCTGAATTGTGACCATTTCTTAACCTGCAATCCGATCGCCTGTAACCGTGTACGAGCATCTTTAGGCCATCTCAATGGCGAGGGATTTCTCGATGATACGAAGGTGGTTTATTTATGGAAGAGGTAGTTCTTAATACGGGTCACACCGCATGGATGCTTATAAGCACCGGTTTGGTCTTACTTATGATCCCGGGCTTGGCACTGTTCTACGGTGGCATGGTTCGAGTGAAGAGTCTTCTCAACATGATGATGATGTCATTTGGAGCACTCGCTCTAGTTTTTGTTATTTGGATCGCAGTCGGATTCTCACTCGTCTTTGGAGACTCAGTGGGAGAGCGTGGCTTAATCGGTAATGCAGGTGAATTCCTCTTCCTTAAAGGGTTAGACGATTCAACTGCGCTCATTGGAGAAATTCCTGCGGCTGTCTTTATCGCATTCCAGGGTCTCTTTGCAGCAATTACCGTTGCACTTATTTCTGGTTCGATCGCAGACCGTGCAAAGTTTGGCGCATGGATGATCTTTGCAGGTACATGGGTCACACTTGTGTACTTCCCAGTCGCACACTGGGTCTTTGCATTTGATAACTTTGTAGCAAAGACTGGTGGTTGGATTGCCAATGATCTTGGCGCAATCGACTTCGCTGGAGGTACAGCGGTACATATCAACGCTGGTGCGGCAGGCCTTGCGCTAGCGCTGATCCTCGGTAAGCGAGTTGGATTTGGCAGAGTTCCAATGCGACCACACAGTTTGCCACTTGTGATGTTGGGTGCAGCTCTTCTATGGGTTGGTTGGTTTGGCTTTAATGCTGGATCAGCAGTTGCTGCAAATGGAACTGCAGGATTGGCACTTCTCAACACAATGGCGGCTACAACTGCCGCGGTTCTGGCATGGTTGCTCGTTGAGAAGATTCGTGATGGGCATGCAACAAGTCTTGGTGCAGCTTCAGGTGTAGTTGCAGGTCTTGTTGCAATTACCCCAGCATGTGCCGTCGTCGGCGCTAGCGGCGCTTTGATTATCGGTTCTATCGCCGGAGCGCTCTGCGCTCTATCGGTCGGATTGAAATTCAAGTTTGGATATGACGATTCACTAGATGTGGTCGCTGTCCACCTCGTTGGTGGAATCGTTGGAACGGTCATGATTGGCTTCGTCGGAGTCGAAGTAGGACTCTTTGATGGCGGAGGAACTGACCAACTTGTGAAGCAGATTATTGGGGCAGCAGTGGTTCTTGCTTACTCATTCATCGCCACACTCATAATCGGAAAAGTTATTGACATGATCTTTGGATTCCGAATCACTCAAGATGAAGAGCTTGAGGGAATTGATCTTGCGATACATGCCGAACGTGCCTATGAAATTTTCGACAACAACCAAGGCAGTGCTTTTGGTTTATCTAAAGGGGGTCAATAGTGAAACTCATTACTGCAATCATCAAGCCGTTTAAGTTAGATGAAGTCAAAGATGCTCTGCAGGCAGCCGGAATAACTGGAATGACTGTCTCTGAAGCCAGTGGCTTCGGGCGACAGCTTGGACACACCGAGGTCTATCGGGGTGCTGAGTTTGTGGTCAATCTTGTTCCAAAGGTTCGCCTCGAAGTTCTTGTTGCCGATACAGAAGTTGAGAATGCTCTCAATCTGATCGTCAAGGCTGCACACACAGGAGCTATCGGCGATGGAAAAGTCTGGACGACGACAGTGGATCAAGTAATCCGTGTCCGAACTGGGGAACGTGGTTCAGAGGCAATCTAGTCATGACGCACCTACTCGAGGAGGTCAAAGCCGACCTCCTCTTGTAGAGTGCGCTCATTATGTTTGAGTCACTGAGTAGTAAGTTCTCATCGGCGTTCTCATCACTACGCTCGCGTGGAAAAATCACAGCAAGTGATATCGATCAGGTCTGTAACGAGATTTACCAGGGACTTCTTGAAGCAGATGTAGCGCTCGGAGTCGTTGAAAGCTTTATCGAAAAGGTAAAGAGCAAATCCCTCAGTGCGCTACCTACCTTGCAGTCAGGTTCAAACCAGGCGCAAGCAATCTTTGACATTGTCAACGCAGAGTTAATTGCAATTCTTGGCGGGGAAGCCCGAAGAGTTCGCTTGGCGAAGAATCCACCTACAGTGATCATGTTGGCTGGTTTGCAGGGTGCTGGAAAGACAACACTTGCTGGAAAACTTGCCAAGTACTTTAAAGATCTTGGCGATACTCCGTTATTGGTTGCATCAGATTTACAACGACCAAATGCAGTCAATCAGTTACAGATTGTCGGCGAAAGTATTTCGGTTCCCGTCTTTGCTCCAGAGCCAGGAAATGGAGTCGGAAATCCGGTAGAGGTTGCCAAGGGAGGGTTAGCCTTTGCTCGCTCAAAGTTACATAACATCGTGATTGTTGACACTGCTGGACGGCTCGGTGTCGATGACGAGATGATGAAGCAGGCATCAGATATACGAGATGCCATTAACCCTGATGAAATTCTCTTCGTTGTTGATGCGATGATCGGACAAGATGCCGTAAAGACTGCGCAAGCATTTAAAGTTGGTGTTGGTTTTGATGGAGTTGTATTAACAAAACTTGATGGAGATGCTCGAGGCGGCGCGGCCCTTTCGATTGCAGTTCTGACCGGCAAACCAATTATGTTTGCATCCACTGGTGAGAAACTCGGTGACTTTGACCTATTCCACCCTGATCGTATGGCATCTCGAATTCTGGGAATGGGTGATGTCGCAACGTTAGCCGAGCAGGCAAAGAAGGCTCTTGATGGTGAGTCCAGCGCACGACTTGAAGAGAAATTTGTTAAAGGTGAAGATTTCACACTTGAAGATTTCCTAGAACAACTAGAAGCGATGTCGAAGATGGGCTCGATGGGTAAGTTGCTGAGCATGCTTCCGGGCTCTGGCGCAATGAAGAAACAGATAGATAATTTTGATGAGAGTGAAATTGTGCGAACAAAGGCAATTGTTCAATCAATGACACCGCAAGAACGGATCGAACCAAAGATTCTTAATGGTTCACGGCGTGCACGTATTGCAGCCGGTTCTGGGCGAAAGGTGCAAGAGGTCAACGCTCTCGTCGATAAGTTCTCAGCTGCTCAGAAGATGATGAAGCAGATGCGAAATGGCGGGGGGATGCCACCTGGAATGGCCCTGCCACCTGGAATGCCAGCAGCTCCGAGAATGGGCAAAGGGCCATCCACCCCGCCTAAGAAGAAGTCTCGCTCAGGAAATCCGGCCAAGAGGGCGGTTGAAGAGAACTCCTGATTTTGGATCGACGCTCACACATGGCAAGATTGGTTACCTGTGACGGGGCCCTCTACCCCCGAAACATCCAAATCCATCGTTGGATCTCTTTACTGGGCACCCCGCTACGGTCGCGAGATTGAACATATATTTTTAGGAGCACCACTGCTTTGGCTACAAAAATTCGTTTAATGCGCATGGGCAAGATTCGTACACCGTTCTATCGCATCGTTGTTACCGATTCACGTAAGGCTCGTAACGGACTTTCAATTGAAGAAATTGGTCGCTACGTTCCAGGGCAAGAACCATCAATTATTGAGGTCAACTCAGAGCGTGCGCTCTACTGGCTTGGAGTTGGTGCACAACCTTCAGAGGCTGTAGCAGCACTCCTTAAGGTCACCGGAGATTGGCAGAAGTTCAAGGGATTGCCTGGAACAGAAGGAACACTTCGCGTTGCAACACCTAAGCCACATAAGAGCGTTGCATACGAGGCGGCAGTTAAATCTGCAATGGATGAGCCTAAAGAGGGTGCAACAACTTTGAAGAAGAAGGCTCAGGAGAAACTTGCCGCTAAGGCAAATCCAGTTGCAGAGGAACCTGTTGTTGAAGCAGCTGTTGAAGCGTCCGAGCCAGAAGTTGTCGCTGAGGTTGTAGCAGCCGAGCCAGAAGTTGTCGCTGAGGTTGTAGAGACAGAAGCAGTTGTTGAAACTCCAGCCGAAGAAGAAGCTAAGTAACCATGATTGATGAAGCTCTCGAGCATCTCGTAAAGGGAATCGTAGATAACCCTGAAGATGTCATCGTCAAGGAGAAGACGCACCGCAGAGGAACAACTCTAGAAGTTCGCGTTAATCCTGAAGATATCGGTAAGGTCATTGGACGTAACGGACGTACAGCAAAGGCGCTTCGCACAGTTGTGAGCGCTCTTGCTGGACGTAGTGTTCGCGTTGATCTCATCGATACAGACGAGGCTCGTTAAGAAAACTGATGTCATGCGCCTAAATGTTGGGCGCATTGGTCGTGCCCATGGAATCTTGGGTGAGGCGACAATCGAAGTTCGTACCGATGATGCGGCAACTCGTTTTGCTTTAGGCGCTCGCCTAGAAACAGACGACCACGGAGATTTAACTGTCGAATCTGTTCGGGTCCATAACGGCATCTTGCTTCTCTCATTTGAAGGTTATTCTGATCGCAATGCGATCGAAAAACTTCGTGATGCGTTGCTCTATGCCGATATTGATATCAACGCTCCTGGCGAAGATGACGATGACTATCACGTGCTTCAACTTGTCGGATGTAAGGCCTATTTAGAAGATGGTTCTCTGGTCGGGGATATCACCGATGTACTCAATCTTCCGGGCCAGGATGTCCTTGTTATCGCGGGTGGCTCTTCTGAAATTCTGATTCCCTTTGTCCGGGCCCTTGTTCCTGAAGTAGATATTACAAATAAGAAACTCGTAGTGATTCCGCCAATTATTGATGGGAGAGTGCAGTGAAGATCGATGCGATCACAATATTCCCTGAGTATTTTGCGCCGTTACAGCTCTCGCTCTTAGGTAAAGCGCAAGAAGGCGGCTTGTTATCGATCAATGTGCACGACTTAAGAGCCCAGACGAAAGATATCCATCACACAGTTGATGATGCGCCATATGGCGGTGGCGCTGGGATGGTCATGCTTGCAGATGTGTGGGGAAACGCCATAGATGGCGTCATTGAAGATGGATCAGATCTGATTATTTTGACACCAGCAGGTCGCCGTTTCACGCAAGAGATGGCGCAAGAGTTATCGGTTGCAACGCATTTAATCTTTGCCTGTGGACGCTATGAAGGAATCGATGATCGCGTTCGTGAGCATTACAGCCAACAGGAGTATGCAGACCGCAACATTAGGGTGAGAGAAGTGTCGATCGGTGATTATGTTCTTGGAGGGGGTGAGGTGGCCTCGATGGTAATGATTGAAGCGATCACTCGATTGATTCCAGGAGTATTAGGAAACCCGCTTTCACTTGCTGAAGAGTCACATAATGAAGAGGGATACCTCGAGTATCCAAATTACACACGCCCGCAAGAGTGGCGTGGAATAGAAGTACCACCTGTATTACTCAGCGGTAATCATGGTGCGATTGCTACATGGCGCTCATCACAGGCTCGCCAGCGTAAAGATGCGAATTCAAACTAGTCAGTAACACAACTACTGCCGTAGCGTTATCGCATGACGTATGACTCAGATGCAATTCAATCCCGGCTTATCCGTGATTTGGAACCTGTCGTTGAAGTCGAATTAAATAGACATTTAGGTGTACAGAAAAATTGGTACCCACATGAATATGTCCCATGGTCAGAGGGTCGCGACTATGCAGGGCCACTTAATGGTGATGCATGGGAGGCAAAAGATTCTCGCCTCACACCTGTTGCCCAAGATTCGCTCGTATTAAATCTTCTTACTGAGGATAACTTGCCGAGTTACCACACAGAAATTTCAATCTCTATGGGACGCGATGGAGCATGGGGAAATTGGATTGAGCGATGGACGGCAGAAGAGGCTCGTCACGCGATCGTGATTCGTGATTACCTCATGGCAACACGAGGTGTTGATCCCTACGAACTTGAAGATCTTCGCATGGCACATATGTCCTTGGGTTACCAGACACCATATGAGAACGATATGTTGCATACGATTGCCTACGTTTCATTCCAAGAACTTGCCACTCGTATCTCTCACCGCAATACTGGCAAACTTTCAAATGATCCGATCGCTGAAAATATGATGCAGCGAGTCGCACTCGATGAGAATTTACATATGATTTTCTATCGCAACTTACTTGCCCAAGCACTTGAGTTAGAGCCGAATGCGGCGATGCGTGCGATCGCAGATGTTGTCACTAATTTCGATATGCCAGGTGCGAATATGCCTGGCTTTGGTCGCAAGGCGGTGCAGATAGCACTGGCTGGGATTTATGACCTTCAGCAACATCTCGATGATGTCATCGCGCCAGTCCTTCGGGCATGGAACGTCTTTGAAAGAACCGATCTATCGGGGGATGGTTTACTCGCTCGTGAGGAGCTCGCGGCTTTCCTTAAGAAAGCGGGAGAGGATGCGATGAGATTTAACGATAAGCGGGAGATCCACTTTGAGCGACTCATCGCCCGTGGGCAGGAACCAATCCGTATTCCACGATAGATTGGCCTTATGTGCAGATTATTGGCCTACGCCTCGACTGAACCATCAACCTTTGAATCCGTAATTGGTTCAACCCTTGACGACTTTGTTCAACTTTCACAAGAACATAAGCATGGTTGGGGAGTAACGACTTGTGACTCTGTGGGCGGAGCTCAAGAACTCCAACGAGATTTAGCGCCAGCATTTGAGAGCGAACTTTTTTCAAAGGTGGCATCAAAGACATCTAGCGATGGTGCACTGTTACATCTTCGCCTAGCCTCAAAAGGTTTAACGGTAGATATTTCAAATAATCACCCATTTATTCACGGTGATATCTCATTTATGCATAATGGAACGATTCGCCCTCCAGCTAGCGTAGAACCGCTTATAGATGCAGATCTCATCTCAGAGCTGGCATCAACTACAGATAGCGAGCGTTACTTTTTTGCAATTCTTACGGCGGCAAAGAGTGAGGGTTTGATCAACGCCATCGCCTCCACTGTGAAGAAGATTGCCTCAACCTGTGATTATTCGGCTATCAATTCAATTACCCTCACCCCTGATTTCTTGATTGCAGTCTGTCAATTTAATGAGTTAGAGCAGAGTGAGTGGACTGTTCCACATCACTACGAGCTTCGTTTCACTAAGGAAGATGGCGCGATCAAGATAGCCTCCACGGGATGGGGACACGATGATTGGACACCATTAACAAATGGAAAGATGCTCGTGGTTAATCGAGCAGATCTTTCTTATAAAATTTTAGATATCTAATGACTCGCACGTATACAGTCGAAACATACGGCTGTCAGATGAATGTTCATGATTCAGAGCGAATCGCTGGACTTCTAGATGAAGCTGGTTTCATGCCGGCAGAGTCCGGGGTTCAGGCCGACATCGTTGTCTTTAACACCTGCGCAGTACGTGAGAACGCTGATAACAAACTCTATGGAAATCTCTCATTCCTTGCGCCGATTAAAAAAGCAAACCCGTCGATGCAAATTGCAGTTGGTGGATGTTTAGCGCAAAAAGATCAGGCAATTATTCTTAAAAAGGCGCCGTATGTAGATGTGGTTTTTGGCACGCACAATGTGGGTTCACTACCTGTCTTACTTGAACGAGCGCGCATTGAAGAAGAGTCGCAGATCGAAATCCTTGAAGCGCTCGAACATTTCCCATCCACTCTTCCCGCCCGTCGCTTTTCAGCTTTTTCATCATGGGTCTCTATCTCGGTCGGCTGCAACAACACTTGTACATTCTGCATTGTCCCTACACTGCGCGGGGTTGAGAAAGATCGCTCAATGAGTGATGTTCTCGCAGAAGTTCGCGCTTTAGTTGAGCAAGGCGTTATCGAAGTAACGTTACTTGGCCAGAATGTGAATGCCTACGGAGTTGAGTTAGGTGAGCGTGGAGCGTTTGCACGTCTACTCAAAGAAGTTGCTGGAATTGATGGCCTTGAGCGCTTGCGGTTTATGTCGCCCCATCCGCGCGATTTCACCGATGACGTTATTGAGGTCATGGCAACGACTCCTGTTGTGATGCCACACCTACATATGCCTCTTCAATCTGGCTCAGATGCAATCTTGGCCTCGATGCGTCGCTCCTATCGAAGCGATCGCTATCTAGGAATTCTTGATCGAGTGCGAAAAGGTATTCCACACGCCATGATCACAACCGACATCATTGTCGGTTTTCCGGGTGAGACGGAAGAAGATTTCACCGCGACTCTTGATGTGGTCTCTCAATCTCGCTTTGCCGCGGCCTACACCTACAAGTACTCGATTAGACCAGGAACCCCAGCGGGTGAAATGAGTAACCAAGTGGCAGAGGCTGTAGTTGGAGAGCGATACACACGCCTACATGAACACCAGCAGAAGATTTCGCTCTCAGTCAATCAAGAAGCAATCGGCACTAGACATCAAATTATGGTGACTGAAGTTGAAGGTCGCAGAGATGCCGCACAATCTCGTCTGACAGGGCGCTCTCAAGATTTTCGCCTTGTGCATTTTGATAACACAAGCCTGGCAAGACCGGGAGACTTCGTCGATGTAGAGATTACAGATGCTTCTGCTCACTATTTGATTGGTCGCGAATTAAGTCACACCCAAACTCGGGGTGGGGATGCACATGCGCGAAGGAATGAAGAAAAAGAAGAAAGTACTGGTGTAACACTAGGAATGCCGACACGAAAAACTGATAACTAAGTGCGCACAATAATTATTTGTGGGGCCACTGCAACCGGCAAAAGTGATTTAGCGGTCGCTCTAGCAGCTGAGATTGGTGCAGAGATAGTTAATGCAGATTCAATGCAGGTATATCAAGGAATGGATATTGGTACTGCCAAACTCACGATAAAAGAGCGTGGGGGTATCGCACATCATCTTTTAGATGTTCTCACCGTGCGCGAAGACTCGACCGTTGCCTGGTATCAAGAGCTGGCCCGCGCAACCATCGATGAAATTCATAGTCGTGGACGCGATGTGATTATCGTGGGTGGAACAGGCCTATATATCAAGGCGATTGTTGACGATTTGAATTTTCCAGATACAGACCCTGTTGTTCGTTCTCGCCTTGAACTTGAAGCTATTGAGCAGGGGGCAGCAGCGCTCTTTGCCCGGCTTGAGAAGTTAGATCCGGCGGCGGCGCTGGCAATCGATAGAGCTAATACACGACGAATCGTTCGCGCTCTGGAAGTTATTGAAATTACAGGAAAGCCATTTACCGCAAATCTTCCGCGCAAAGAGAGTTCGCGATATCCAGATGCATTTCACTTTGGCCTCAGCCAAGATCGAGAAAGTCTCGATATTCGCGTCAGTGATCGTGTAGATGCAATGTGGGAGGCGGGTTTGGTCGACGAGGTTGAAAAGTTGGTAGGTGCAGGTTTGCGTGATGGAGTAACCGCGCAGAAAGCGCTCGGGTACGCCCAAGTGCTCCAGATGTTAGATGGAGCGTTGACATCAGATCAGGCAAAGGAAGAGACCAAGCGCGTGACGCGACAATATATTCGTCGCCAAGATACGTGGTTTTCGCGAGATGGACGGCTTCATTGGCTTGGGCATTACGAAAATCGCCTCGAAAAAATTCTGGCACGGCTAAACTCATAACCTTATGACGATGCCAATTACTGCCACTTATGGTCACGGTACTGAGAACGATTTTCTTCTCATCTTTGATCCTGCGCAGGAAATTTCACTTACTGAGGAGATCGTCAAAAATCTCTGCAATCGAAACTCTGGAATAGGCGCGGACGGCGTCATCAGGATTACACAACCGGATGGCAAATGGTTTATGGATTACCGAAACGCTGATGGCTCCTTGGCCGAGATGTGTGGCAACGGTATTCGCGTGATGGCTCGCTATCTTGTAGTCAATGGCCATCAAGGTGAGGGGCTCTTTCCGATCAACACTCGTGATGGGGCGAAATATCTTCGCGTTCCGATGGAGGGCGATATTTCAGTCAACATGGGGCAAGTAAGTGATGAAGGAGATATTGTCACGGTACTTCAAAACTCTCAGAGTTATTCTGCACGCCATATCAGCGTTGGAAATCCCCACGCAGTGGCCTTTCTTGATGATCTTGATCAGGTGGGATCTTTATCATCAGCTCCGCAAGTCTCTCCTGCCGATGTCTTTCCAGAGGGTGTCAATATTGAATTTGTTGAAATCGCCTCACCTGACACTCTGCTGATGCGCGTTCACGAACGGGGTAGTGGAGAGACTCGTTCATGTGGAACCGGTACATGTGCTGTTGCATTGGCTGCAACAATTTATACAAAGGGAAGACTTCCAGCGCGTTGGGTGATTAAACCGCCAGGGGGCACTTTGATTGTAGATATCGATGCACATTCAAATGCCACACTTACAGGCCCTGCTGTACTCATTAAGGATTATGACATTACAGATTATTTCAACAAATGATGAGCGAGACTCCAGATCAGCGCGAAGAGCGCTTTGAGGAACTCTTACGCGAGAGTGCGCGAGCGGCAGCAGATTATGATTCTGCAGATCAAGAGATGGATTATGGTGCTGAGCAAGAACTAAGTGAGCGCCAAGCACTTCGTCGTGTTAAAGGATTCTCCACACAGCTGCAAGATATTTCAGAGGCTGAGTATCGCGAACTTCAGTTAGAACGAGTTGTACTTGTTGGCGTATGGACTGAGGGCACTATTGCGAATGCAGAAAATTCGCTCACCGAACTTAGGGCACTGGCAGAGACAGCAGGATCAGAAGTTCTCGATGGCCTCATCCAGAGACGAGATAAGCCAGATCCTGCAACATATATCGGTTCGGGCAAGGTGCAAGAACTTAAAGAAGTTGTTCGAGCAACAGGGGCCGATACTGTCATTTGTGATGGTGAGCTTTCTCCATCTCAACTGCGACAGCTTGAAGATAAGTTAAAGGTAAAAGTTGTGGATCGCACTGCGCTCATTCTTGATATTTTCGCACAACATGCTAAGAGTCGTGAAGGTAAGGCGCAGGTCGAACTCGCACAGATCGCATACTTACTCCCGCGCCTTCGTGGTTGGGGAGATTCACTTTCACGTCAGGTCGGTGGTCGCGCAGCAGGTGGTGCGGGTATCGGTGGTCGTGGTCCGGGTGAGACCAAAATCGAAACTGACCGCCGTCGTATTCGAGACAAGATGGCCAAATTACGTCGCGAGATTGCAGAGATGAAAGTCGCGCGTGACACAAAGAGGCAAGAGAGAAAGCGCCACAACATTCCATCGGTTGCAATCACTGGCTACACCAATGCAGGAAAATCATCTCTTTTAAATAAGCTCACCGATGCTGGCGTTCTGGTCGAAAACGCACTCTTTGCAACGCTAGATCCAACGGTACGCAAGACTGCGACATCGGAAGGGCGTACCTATACCCTTACTGACACAGTTGGTTTCGTTCGTCACTTGCCACATCAACTTGTTGACGCCTTTAGATCAACCCTAGAAGAGGTATCGGGTGCTGATCTGATCGTCCATGTTGTCGATGGCTCTCACCCTGACCCAATGGAGCAGATTCGCGCGGTCAGAGAAGTCATTAATGAAATTGGCGGGGGAGAGATCGCAGAAATAATCGCGATCAACAAAGTTGATATTGCAGATCCTGAAGTTGTGATGAATTTGTTGCGCACTGAGAAGAATGCCTATGCATTCTCAGTGCGAACTGGTTTTGGAATCGAAGGCCTTCTTCATGCGATTGAAAAGTCTTTACCGCATCCACAAGTCGAAGTAGATGTAGTCATTGCATATGATCGTGGCGATCTCGTCAGTGCTATCCATGAGCATGGTGAGATCATCAGTGAGACCTATGAGGAATCTGGCACCCGCATTCATGCCCGAGTGGATGCTGGATTAGCACAGGCAATCAATGACGCAGTTAAATCCTCGCTATCTGGGGAATAAATCCGACACGCCCACGGTTACATTGTGTATTGCGCCCTTTATGGGCCATGATGCGCCCGTAGCCCGAACCCGGGTTATCGGAATACGTGGAGAGTGAGGTGAGACGGCTGTGGCAACAGATTACGACACACCCAGAAAAACCGATGAAGAGCTCCACGAAGAATCCCTCGAAGAGCTCAAAGCTCAGCGAGTAGATGCCCAATCTGGACAGATTGATGTCGATGAAGCTGAAGCGGCTGAAAATCTTGAGTTACCTGGCGCTGATTTATCAGGTGAAGAACTTTCAGTGCGAGTGGTGCCAAAGCAAGAGGATGAATTTACCTGTTCTCGTTGTTTTCTCATTCACCACATTACTCAATTGGCAAAAGGTGAAGGCGCTAAGGCAGTCTGTAAGGAATGCTCTTAACTCTGACTTCTATTCTTTAATTGCATGGGCAAGTTTTTCGCCCTTCTTGCTCGTAACTAACCAATACGGTGTCGCATCGCGGGTATCTGCAATGTTGATAACAACTCCACGCGGCGTCCAAAATCTGATTGCAAGATAAGCGGCAGGATCAGCATCGCGGGTGCGTTTTGCCAACATCTGCTTATCGGTCAGCACCTGGATATCACCGAGATGTTCTAGAGATATATGTGCCTTCCCTACCCGTAACTCACTCTCATCAACTTCAATACGCAGGGCAGAACTGAAATAGATTGCGATCGTTGCAATAGTGAGAGTGATAAAAGTGATGGCTGCAATCGTGGTCGTCATTGCCGCCCAGATTGCTATGACGAGTGAGAGGGCGAGAAAATAGATAAAAGCCATCAGCCAGAGAGGCGGCCTCACAACTTCGCGGAATTTGATCAATCTCTCACTCATAGCCGTACGCTATCGGATCTTCGAGAGAGTAAAGTGAAGCCATGAGTCGAGTGGCAAGCACCACGCCCCCTGAAGGCGCCAAACTTCCAGAGCGCCATCCTCTTGCTCCAGCGATCGGAACACAGATCCCTTCGCATTTCGGTCATTGTTTTGGTTGCGGACAACTTCATCCCACAGGATTACATCTCATCGCACACGCTGGATCTGGACTAGATCTCACCGCCGAATTCACAGTGACAGAAAATCATCAAGGAGCACCTGGATTAGCACATGGCGGATTGTTATCACTTGCCTTTGATGAAGCACTTGGAAAACTCATGTGGCTCATTCGCTCACCGGCTGTAACTGGACGTCTTGAGACAGATTTCATTAAACCAATTCCTATCGGGACAACTCTTCACATCTCTGCAGTGATTACCGGACAGGTAAATCGCAAGGTATATACAGAAGCGGTAGGAAGAATTAATGGTCCTGAAGGAGAGATTGCAGTGCGCGCAGCCGCACTCTTTATCATCGTTCCTATGAGCCACTTTATGTCGAACGCTCCAGCGGATTACCTTGAATACATCAAGAAGTCACCAGAGCTACTCGCATTTGTCGATCCAGAGTTTGAGATCAACCCATGAGTGAGGTTCAAGTATTAATCACACGTCTGGATCCAGATCTGCCTCTGCCACGATATGCAAAACCGGGCGATGCTGGTGCAGATATCGTTTCAAGAGTAGATATCACTCTCGCTCCAGGTGAGCGCGCATTGGTTCCTACCGGCATCGCAATTGCACTTCCAGATGGTTACGTCGCACTGGTTCACCCTCGCTCAGGGCTAGCGATAAAACATGGTGTCACGATGGTGAATTCACCCGGCACCGTTGATGCCGGGTACCGAGGCGAGTTACAGATCATTCTTATCAATCATGATCGAAGTGAGTCGATCTCATTCAAGCGTGGTGATCGCATCGCACAGCTTGTGATTCAACAGGTAGAGCGCGCTGAGTTTGTTGAAGTGAGTGAGCTTCCGGGCTCAGGGCGCGGTAAAGGTGGATTTGGTTCTACTGGAGTGCAAGCATGAGTGGCAGTGCAGAAGATAAAGAGAAGATAGTTTCTGCCTTTGGTGGAAAAAAAGGGCTAATCGACGCGGGTTTTCCTGCGATCGCCTTCCTCATCTCATTTAATATCACTAAAGATCTCTGGAACTCACTCATCGCATCGATTGCTATCTCTGTCGTCCTGACGATCATTCGCCTTGTGATGAAAGATACGATTCAGCACGCCCTCTCTGGTTTTATTGGAACGTTGATCTCTGCCTGGTTTGCCAATCGCACAGGAAATCCCAGTGATGTTTTTGTTCCAAAGTTATTGACCAATCTTGGCTATGGCACCGTGTATTTGATTGCAAATCTTGTGGGATGGCCGATTCTTGGAGTGATGTTGGGTCCCATTCTTGGCGAGAATTTCGCATGGCGTAATGATCCTGCGCGCAAAAAGGCATATATTCGAGCAAGTTGGATCTGGGTAGGGCTCTTCTTCGGTCGACTTGTAGTGCAGACACCGATTTATTTCTCTGACAATCTCAATCTTCTTGGGGCAGTTAATTTAGCGATGGGTTATCCACTATTTTTCTTAACTGCATATGGAACATGGGTTGTTCTTAGGGGAGTGCCCACAACCGTTCCACCCGATGAAAAATCGGATTAAGCCTCTATAAAGCAGCCCTTAATCAAGTCCTCAGCTACAGCCGATGCAACAAAGAGGAGTTCATCGCCGGCACTGAATACATCTGTTGGCGATGGAGCAATTACTCGACCATCGCGGACGATTGCAGCCAATGACGCATCATCTGGCAGTTCAATCTCACCGACAGTTTTTCCAATACAGCTTGATGTATCAGGCAAGGTAAGTTCAACAAGATTTGCTTGACCTTTTCTAAAGCTAAAGAGTCGCACAACATCTCCAACGCTTACCGCCTCTTCAACAAGGGCAGCGATAATCCGAGGAGTTGAAACAGCGACATCAACGCCCCACGATGAATCAAACATCCACTCATTCTTTGGGTGATTAATTCGCGCAACCACTCGGGGAACACCATATTCAGTCTTTGCTAGCAGCGATGCAACAAGATTTACCTTGTCATCGCCAGTTGCGGCAACTAAAACCTGTGCTGTGCCAAGAGCAGCCTTATCGAGTGAAGTAATTTCGCATGCATCGGCCATCAACCACTGTGCATCCGGGACAGAATCTAACTTCAAAGCCTTTGGGTCACGGTCGATCAACAGCACTTCATGGCCATTGTCGAGAAGTTCGCGCGCAATTGCGCGACCAACATTTCCCGCTCCTGCGATAGCAATTCTCATGAACGCTCCTGTGGTGGATTAGCCAAGATGGTTTCCACTTCACGCACTCGTGAAGTTTCAATAATCATGTGTAGAAGATCGCCCTCTTGCAGAACAGTGTGCTCATTAGGAACTAAACCTTCTGCAAGTCGCGTGAGAAAGGCAACGCGAGCAGTGGTGGCGCTCTCAACTGCGGTGATTGCTAGGCCGAGCCATTGATTGTGTGGGTGCACTTCAGCGAGTTCAATTGTTCCTGTTGCATCTCGCCATTCACTGCGTGAACCTTCAGGAACCAAGCGACGCATAATCTGATCTGTGGCCCAGAGAACAGTGGCAACGGTAGGAATTCCTAGACGCTGATAAATCTCTGCTCGACCTGGATCGTAAATACGAGCAACAACGTTTGCGACACCGTAGGTTTCTCGAGCTACGCGTGCGGCCAAAATATTTGAGTTATCGCCGTTACTGACAGCGGCGAACGCATCAGCGGTTTCGATCCCTGCTTCTAACAAAGTGTCACGATCAAAACCGATTCCACTGATCGTACGACCCTTGAAATCTGGACCAAGGCGGCGGAATGCTTCGCGAGATTGGTCGATGATGGAGACTGAATGGCCAAGGAGTTCAAGTTCACTCGCTAAAGAGGATCCGACTCGACCGCAACCCATGATTACTACGTGCACATGTCATAACTTACCCCCTTAGGCTTACCTTTATGACATCTACTGAACGCGCCGTTCTCCGAGTAGGGCAGATAATTCGGGTCACCATCGAAAAAGTCGCTCATGGTGGCCACTTCATCGCCCGTCATGAAGGCGCTGTCATATTCGTGCGTCATAGCCTGCCGGGTGAAATTGTTGATGTCGCCATCACAAGTATCGGATCTTCTTTTAACCGAGGTGATGTTGTCGAAGTAATCAACGCTTCGGCTGATCGAGTGCAAGCGCCGTGTTCATATGCCAACCGCAACGGTTGCGGCGGATGCGATTTTCAGCATGTTGAGATTTCTGCCCAGCGAAGGCTCAAGAGTCAGGTGATCACAGAACAGTTTTCACGGATTGCCAAAATGGATATCAACGTCGAAGTCGAAGAGGTCTCTGATTCTCTTGGGTGGCGAACACAGACAACAATCGGCACTGATAAAAATGGGCGAGCAGGGTTTTATGGCTCAAGAACAAACACCATCATTCCAATAAACAATTGTTTGGTCCTACACCCGTCAGTCAATTATGAATCTTTGGCTAAGCGCACGTGGGAGCCAGGTGCACGAATCGAGGTAAGTGCAGCAAGTACAAGTGTTCCTAGAATTCTTATTGGCGATGAAGTTGAAGGTGATCGAATTCAGCTCTATGAAGTCAAAGATAAAAGCTATCAAGTAAGCCCTCATTCTTTCTGGCAGAGCAATATCGCTGCTCCAGAAATTTTAGTTGAGGCAGTAAGTACATTTGCAGCAGTCAAGCCAGGTGATCATCTCCTTGACCTCTACGGTGGGGTTGGACTCTTCGCACTTGCTCTTCTAGATCTCGTTGGACCATCAGGGAGAATTGATTTAGTCGAAGGAGGAAAGAGTGCGACGGCAGATGCTGCAGTTAATTTCGGCGATGCTGATAATGTGAAGATCTACACAGGTGATGTCGAGAAAATTCTTCCGCGATTTTCCTCTGCAGATGTCATCATTCTGGATCCACCAAGGGATGGAGCAAAGAAAAGTGTTATCGAGAGCATGGTTGCCTGTGCGCCTCGAAGAATTGTTTATGTTGCCTGCGATCCAGCAGCTCTAGCCAGAGACTCCGCGCTATTGCGTGATGCCAATTACACCCTTTCAGATCTGCGCGCATTTGACCTCTTCCCAATGACACATCACATTGAGTGCGTTGCCCTCTTTACTCCGACTGAGGTATCTTGAGCCTATGAGCAAGAATTCACTGGGTAGAAAGCAAAATCTCACAGTTGCAGGCAAAGACTTTGAAATCTTTGATATCAGCCAGGTGGAGGGCGCGAGCGATCTCCCCTTCTCGCTAAAGATTCTTCTTGAGAACCTTCTTCGTTGCGAAGACGGAGCCAATATCACCGTCGACCACATCAAAGCGCTGGCTCAGTGGGATCCCGCTATCGAACCAGATACTGAAATTCAATTTACTCCAGCACGAGTAGTGATGCAGGACTTCACTGGAGTTCCTTGCGTCGTAGACCTTGCCACCATGCGTGAAGCGATCGTTGAACTTGGGGGAGATGCATCAAAGGTAAACCCTCTCGCCCCAGCGGAGTTGGTAATTGACCACTCAGTGATTGCCGATGTTTTCGGTACTCGAAATTCTTTTGAACAGAATACAGATATTGAATACGAGCGAAATCGCGAGCGTTATAGATTCTTGCGTTGGGGACAAGGCGCATTTGATGAATTTAAAGTTGTACCGCCCGGAACTGGAATCGTCCACCAAGTAAATATTGAATACTTGGCACGAGTAATCATGACTCGAACAGTCAATGGAGTTCTTCGCGCATATCCAGATACCGTCGTAGGTACAGATTCACACACGACAATGGTGAACGGTCTCGGCGTTCTCGGCTGGGGTGTTGGCGGAATCGAAGCAGAGGCTGCCCTTCTTGGTCAGCCAGTATCAATGCTCATTCCACGCGTTGTTGGCTTTAAGCTCAGTGGAGAACTCCCTGTGGGAACAACAGCAACTGACTTGGCACTGACAATCACCGAAATGCTCCGTAAGCATGGTGTTGTCGGAAAATTTGTTGAATTCTATGGTCCAGGTGTTGTGAGTGTGCCGATGGCCAATCGCGTGACGATTGGAAATATGAGCCCTGAATACGGATCAACGTGTGCAATTTTCCCAATTGATGATGAAACGCTTCGCTATCTGCGATTGACCGGACGCAAGGAAGATCAGATTGCACTCGTCGAGGCTTATGCAAAAGTTCAAGGACTGTGGCACGATCCTTCAGCATCGCCACGTTTTTCAGAACATATCGAACTTGATCTCTCCACAATCGTTCCTTCTATTGCTGGTCCAAAGCGCCCACAAGATCGAATTTCACTATCGCAGTCAAAGGCTGCATTTGAAAAAGTTCTTCCAACATATTTCAGTGAGAAGACTGGAAAATCTGCATTCCCAGTAAAGGTCGGAGATAAAGCCACCACAATCAAAAATGGTGATGTGGTGATCGCATCAATCACATCGTGTACCAACACCTCTAATCCTTCAGTAATGATTGGGGCAGCCCTCCTTGCTAAGAAGGCGGTAGAGAAAGGTCTTACCTCTAAGCCTTGGGTTAAGACCACTCTCGCTCCGGGATCTAAAGTAGTGACCGATTACTACGATCGTGCGGGATTAACCCACTATATGCAGGAGCTAGGTTTTCACCTCGTTGGCTATGGCTGTGTTACCTGTATCGGTAATTCAGGACCTCTTCCTGTTGAAATCAGCAAGGCGATTAATGAAAACGATCTAGCGGTCTCTGCCGTTCTCTCAGGTAACCGTAACTTTGAAGGTCGAATTAGCCCAGATGTGAAGATGAATTACCTTGCTTCGCCTCCTTTGGTTGTTGCCTATGCTTTGGCGGGCACGATGAATCATGATTTTGAGAATGATTCACTCGGTAATGACAAAGATGGAAATCCAGTTCTCCTCAAGGACATCTGGCCATCTGCTCAAGAAATTCAAAGTGTTATCGACGAGTCGATTTCTTCAGATATGTTTACAAAAGATTATGCAACAGTCTTTGATGGAGATCATCGATGGAAATCACTCGATACTCCAACTGGCAATACATTTGAATGGGATCCACAGTCAACATACGTGCGAAAGCCTCCATACTTTGAAAACATGCCGGCACAGCCAACGCCCGTTGTTGATATCAGTGGCGCGCGCGTATTGGCAATTTTGGGAGATTCGGTCACAACAGATCACATCTCTCCTGCTGGAAATATTAAAGCGGACTCACCTGCCGGTAAATACCTTGAGAGCCACGGTGTAGCACGCAATGACTTCAACTCTTATGGTTCACGACGTGGAAACCATGAAGTGATGATTCGTGGAACATTTGCAAATATTCGCCTAAAGAATCTCCTTCTTGATGGCGTTGAGGGCGGATTCACACGCAATTTCCTTTCAGGTGGCGCGCAAGAAACAATTTATGATGCATCTATCGCATATCAATCAGCGGGAGTTCCTCTTGTCATCATGGCAGGCAAAGAATATGGATCAGGATCATCTCGAGATTGGGCAGCTAAGGGAACCGCTCTCCTCGGAGTTCGCGCAGTGATTGCTGAAAGTTTTGAACGTATCCATAGATCAAACTTGATCGGTATGGGAGTTCTACCTCTGCAATTTATCGATGGGCAAAATCCAACGACCTTGGGACTCAAGGGCGATGAAGTTTTCGCAATTTCTGGAATCACCGCCTTGAATACAGGGGGAGTGCCAAAAGAGGTTACGGTCACTGCCGGTGCGATTACCTTCAAGGCGAAGGTTCGTATCGATACACCTGGCGAGGCTGATTACTACCGGCATGGTGGAATCATGCAGTTCGTCCTACGCCAATTGCTTGCGTGATCTAGAATCCATCTGTGATCGAATCAATCAAAAGCCCTGCCGATATCAAGGGGCTCAGTAACCAGGCCCTCATTGAGCTTGCTGCTGAGATTCGCTCTTTCCTGATTGAAAAAGTATCAAAGTCAGGCGGCCATCTTGGTCCAAACCTCGGCGTTGTTGAACTTACTATGGCAATTCATCGTACCTTTGACTCTCCACGCGATGTAGTTCTCTTTGATACAGGGCATCAGTCCTATGTTCATAAAATTCTCACCGGACGTGCTGATCAATTTGATGCACTTCGCCGTCGTGGTGGAATCGCTGGATATCCAAACCGCGGCGAGAGCGATCATGATGTTATTGAGAATTCACACGCATCCACGGCCTTATCGTGGGGCGATGGAATCTCGCGTGGATTCTGGCTTACGGGTCAGAAAGATCGCAATGTTGTAGTCGTTGTTGGAGATGGTGCACTCACTGGAGGAATGTCGTGGGAAGCGCTCAATAACATTGCAGCAGAAAAAGAGAGAAACCTCATTTTAGTAGTCAACGATAATGAACGTTCTTACTCGCCGACAATTGGTGGAGTTGCGACATACCTTTCAACTCTTCGCCTTACCCAGGGATATGAACGCTTCCTCGATTGGGGCAAAGAGGTTCTTCATAAGACTCCAGTTGTGGGAACTCCGATTTATGACACGCTCCACGGAGTAAAAAAAGGCATCAAAGACATTATTGCTCCGCAAGGAATGTTTGAAGATTTAGGTCTTAAGTATCTTGGTCCCATTGATGGCCATGATTTCCTTGCACTAGAAAGAGCGTTGGTCCAAGCCAAGGGATTTGGCGAGCCTGTTCTACTGCATGTGATTACTGAGAAAGGTCGCGGTCATAAACCTGCGATCGCTGATGAGGCAGAGAAGTTCCACGCCGTAGGAGTTGTTGATCCGCAGACAGGACAGCCGCTTTCAAAGAGCGCACTCTCATGGACAAAGGTATTTTCAGAAGAGTTAGTTGAGATTGGTCGAGATCGCAAAGATATAGTGGCGATCACCGCCGCTATGTTGGGCCCAACTGGCCTAGATAAATTTGCAGATGCTTATCCAGATCGCACGATCGACGTGGGAATCGCAGAACAACATGCTGTAACAAGTGCTGCGGGAATGGCATTTGCCGGACTTCATCCTGTCGTTGCGATCTACTCAACATTTCTTAACCGGGCTTTTGATCAATTACTTTTAGATGTTGCTCTCCATAAAGCGGGCGTGACCTTTGTTCTCGATCGCGCTGGAATCACTGGAGATGATGGGCCTTCTCATCACGGAATTTGGGATATGGCGCTTACTGGAATCATTCCATCGCTCTGCCTTGCCGCACCTCGAGATGGCGCACGCCTGAAAGAGGTACTTCGTGAAGCGGTAGAGATAAGCGATGCCCCATCTGTCATTCGTTTTCCTAAAGGGGCAGTGTCAGCAGATATTCCTGCATTTGAACGACGTGATGGAATTGATGTTCTCTACCGTGGTGAAAGTGCGGATGTTCTTCTCATTAGCGTCGGTGCGATGGCGACTATGTCGGTAGAGGCTGCTTCGCAGGCATATCGTGAAGGTGTTGGCGTAACCGTGATTGATCCGCGTTGGGTAAAGCCATTGCCATCGTCATTGATCACCATGGCTGATCGTTACAAGAGCGTTGTTGTAGTTGAAGATGGAATCGCACACGGTGGAATTGCCAGCGCACTATCTGAGATGTTTAGAACTGCTGGACTCAATATTCCAATTCATTCGATCGGCGTACCGCTCACCTTCATTGAACACTCTTCACGCGCTGAGATCTTGAGTGATCTCGGAATCACCGCACAGAATATTGCGCGTGAGATTGTTGCGTGGTCAAGTGCTAGCCCTAGTTCTAGTTCTACGGTTGGGGTAGAGATGCCACTCCCGCAGGATGAAAACGTGAACCGCAGATAGATTCGCTGATTCCTTCGCGATCTAAGAACGGCAAAATTCCACCGAGATGCATGGGCCATCCAGCGCCCATCAACATGCAGAGATCAATCTCAGCAGCAGTTGCGACAACACCTTCATCAAGCATCATGCGAGCTTCTTCTGCAAGAGCATTGAGTGCACGGGATCGAACTTGCTCAGCCGTTGAAGGGGAGTCACCCTTGTGAACAAGTGCCAGCGCTGCTGGATTGGGCGAAACTGTTCCATCCTCTGACTTGATGTAGAAAGTTTTAATACCTTCCTTGACCATCGCCTCCATTGTTGGAGAGATTCGGTACCGTGGTCCAAGGTTTTCATGCAAGGTTTTAGCAACGTGTAGACCTACACCAGGACCAACGAGTCCGAGGAGTTCAAATGGTGACATTGGAAAACCGATAGAGCGCATTGCATTATCGGCAACTTCAGGCGATGTGCCTTCATCGACTGCATCAGTGATCTCGCCCATGAAGCGGGTGAGAAGACGATTGACTACGAAGCCAGGAGCATCTTTACAGATGATCATGGTCTTTTTGAGCTCCTTGCCAATATTTACCGCTGTAGCAGTGGTTGCATCATCGGTCTTTGAAGTGCGAGCGATCTCAAGTAAAGGCATGATCGCAACTGGATTAAAGAAGTGGAAGCCAACGACTCTCTCTGGATTGACGAGTCCTTCTCCCATCTTCTCAACTGAAAGAGAGGATGTATTTGTAGCAAGAATGCATTCAGGTGAGACGATCTTCTCGAGCTTCTTAAAGAGATCCTGCTTGAGGGATAACTCTTCGAAGATCGCTTCAATAATAAAGTCACAACCTGCAAAAACGTTCTGATCTGACGATCCTGAAACTAGGAGAGCAAGACGTCCTGCCGATTCTGCAGACATACGCTTCTTCTCAACTAACTTATTCAGTTCATTTTTCACCCAGGCAACACCCTTATCGGCGCGCTCTTGATCAATATCTGTCATGACAACAGGACACTTAAGGTTACGAACAAGTAAGAGCGCTAGTTGAGAGGCCATTAAGCCAGCGCCGACGACGCCAACTTTGGATACCTTTCGAGCGAGAGCGGCCTTTGGCGCACCCTCGACTTTCTTCCGCTTTTTCTGAATGAGATTAAATGCATAGAGTGATGCGCGAAGCGGATCTGACATCGTGAGATCGGCAAGTGTCTGATCTTCAGCGTCAAAGCCTGCACCGCGTGAATAGGTTCGCGAGGCGGACATGAGTTCAAGTGCTTTCGTTGGGCTAGCAATTTCTGCACCACCAAATTTCTTGAGTGCAATGGCGCGACCTTGGGCGAGAGCAGAATCCCATGCGGGATCTGAAGAGAAATCTTTTCTCTCAATGATTTTCTTGCCTGAGAGGACTCTGGCTGCAAATGAGATCGACTTCTCTAAGAAATCTGCTGGCTCAAAGACGCTATCAACAACTCCGAGTGCGAGTGCATCTTTCGCCTTCATCATCGTGTTGTTATTGAGAGCGTTAGCGATAATTACTTGAACAGCCTTTTCGGGTCCGATGAGCTGCGGAAGGATTGTTGCTCCACCCCACCCTGGTACTAGACCTAAGAAAACTTCTGGTAACCCTGTGAAAGCGGTAGCGGATAAGGTGCGGTATTTGCAGTGAAGTCCGACCTCTAGTCCGCCACCGAGTGCCAAGCCGTTGATAAATGCAAAGGTTGGAATTCCGCATTCATCGAAACGGCGGAAAACATCGTGACCAAGTTTTCCAATCGCTACTGCCTGAGCACGATCATTTAAAAATGAGAGAGCAGATAAGTCAGCGCCAGCGGCAAAGATAAATGGCTTACCTGTAATCGCAATGGCGGCAGGCTTACGCGAGATGGCTTCGGTGATTGCAGCATCCAGAGCCATGAGTGATTGTGGCCCGAATGTATTCGGGCGAGTGTGGTCGTGTCCGTTATCGAGAGTGATCAGAGCAAGAACGCCAGAAGCGCCAAATGCAGCGAGATCGACATCTCTGACGAGGGCATGAGTTACAACTTCTTCTGGTGCGCCTTCTGGAAGAGTAATTGTTGTCATGAGTTATGCCTTCTTTCCAAAGTGTGGGTTCTCCCAGATAACTGTTCCGCCCATGCCAAGACCGATACACATGGTGGTAATTCCATAACGAACATCTGGCTTCTCTTCAAAGGTGCGAGCAAGGTTGAGCATCAAGCGAATTCCTGAAGAGGCTAGAGGATGACCGACTGCAATCGCTCCACCAAATGGATTCACGCGAGGATCGTCATCTGCAATTCCGAAGTGATCTAAGAAGGCTAGTACTTGAATAGCAAAAGCTTCATTGACTTCAAAAGCGCCGATATCTTCAATTGATAAGCCCGCTTTAGCCAACGCTTTGATTGTCGCTGGTACAGGCCCATAACCCATGACCTCTGGTTCAACGCCAGCGAATGCAAATGTCACTAGACGTGCCTTGACGGGAAGACCAAGTGCGATCGCTTTCTCTTCGCTAGCCAATAGTGCAGCTGTTGCGCCATCGTTCAGGCCTGATGAATTTCCGGCCGTGACACGACCTGCCGCGCGGAAAGGTGTCTTCAGCGTTGCAAGCCCTTCAAGAGTTGTTGTTGGGCGAGGTGGTTCATCGACAGTTGCAATACCCCAACCAAGTTCAGCGCTACGTGCAGCCGTTGGAATGAGATCGCGTTGAATCTTTCCATCCTTATATGCCTGCGCAGTCTTCATCTGTGAAGCGAGCGCGAATGCATCTGAGCGTTCTTTTGTTAAATGTGGAAAGCGATCGTGTAGGCGCTCTGCCGTTGCACCCATGGCAAGTGCGTCTTGTTCAACAATACGTTCTGCTAGAAAGCGAGGATTGGGATCAAGACCATCACCGATTGGGTGATTGCCCATATGTTCAACACCGCCTGCAATTGCAATTTCATTTGCTCCCATTGCAATCGATGCAGCGAGAGTGGTTACCGAAGTCATCGCACCAGCACACCATCGGTCTACTGAGTAACCAGGCACTGTGTTGGGAAGACCGGCAAGAAGTGATGCGCTACGTCCAAGGTTCATTCCTTGATCACCAGTTTGTGTGGCGGCAGCGATCGCGACATCATCAATGTGATCAAGTGGCAATTGTGGATTGCGCTCAAGAAGTCCGCGCATTGCTCGGACCATGAGGTCATCTGCGCGAGTACCCGCGTAGAGAGAGCCAGCCTTTCCAAATGGAGTACGGACAGCGTCGACGAGAACGACTGAGGTGAGTAGATCGCGTGAATGTGTAGACATTGCTTCAAGCCTCTTTCAATGGTGAGGTTTCAAGGCTACCCGTCAGTAGGCAATTGCGCATCAACCTCCTGCGTGTGATGGCAATTACGCAACACTTATGTTGCGTAATTCATCCCACTAGCCTAAGGTCAAGACATGGCCAAAAAAGTCGGATTATCTCTCTTACTCGCACTCGCCACGGCTTTAACCCTCGTCGGATGTTCTAGCCCGAGCGACCAAGAGAGCAGCTCCACAGAGCTAACGATCTACTCAGGTCGCTCAGAGGAGTTCATCGCCCCCTTCCTTGCGCAGTGGGAGCAGGAGAGCGGAGTCAAGCTCAATATTCGCTATGCGGATTCAGCAGAACTCGCCGCGCAGATTCGAGAAGAAGGTTCGAATTCACCGGCTGACATATTTCTCGCCCAAGATGCAGGATCACTGGGCGCAGTGGCTAGGGAAGGGCTCTTTACCGCGCTACCTACCAGCGTTGGAGTGAAGATTGCCTCGACATATATCGCAGGAGATCGCAGTTGGATCGGTATCACTGGTCGCGCTCGCGTCTTTGCCTATAACCCCGAACTTTTAACAACATTGCCACAATCAATCACTGATTTGTCGAAACCTGTCTACACATCACAACTGGGAATTGCTCCAACTAATGCTTCTTTCCAAGCTTTTGTTACAGCAATGATGAATTCAAAAGGTGAGGAATTCACACAACGCTGGCTTGAATCACTTGTCAAAAACGATGTTCAAATTTTTCCAAAAAATAGCGCCATAGTCGAGGCGATCGATTCAGGAATTATCTCTATAGGCCTGGTCAATCACTACTACGTCTGGGAAGTAAGCCAAGGCCTAGGTAGAGAGATCAAAGCAAAGAATGGTTTCTTCGCAAGTGGTGATCTCGGAAATATGATCAATGTTTCAGGCGCGGGAATTCTCAAATCGAGTTCAAAATATGCAGCTGCAGAGAACCTCATCAACTTTCTTACCTCTCAAGAGATTCAGGCAAAATTTGTGACACAGACCCTTGAGTACTCTCTCATTGCAAACGAAAAATCTCCTGCGAATTTACCAACCCTTAGCGCAATCGGTGCCCCCACCGTGGATCTTGATTCATTGAACAATATCCAAAAAACTCAGGAGCTTTTGATTAAGGTCGGACTCCTTTAAATTCCATGAGAGAAACATTGCAGAGAGAGAATTCCACTAGCCGACCTCTGATTGGGCTCTCATCCATTGTTCTCGCGCTTACCTTTATCCCACTGATTTATCTCGTCATTCGCGCTGCTGAAAAGCCTGGCGAGCAGATAATTGAACTACTTTTTCGCCAGAGAACTCTTGAAATCATCGCCACGACGGCAATCATTCTCATCGCTGTTGTACTGATTAACGTTCTCATCGGAACTCTCATCGCGACTGGTATCCATTTTGTTCGCCTGCCATATGCGCACCTGCTGATCATTCCTATGATTCTTCCGCTTGCGATTCCTTCATATGTATTCACATACACCTGGCTCGCCTTGATTCCACGACTTTCTGGAATTCTCGGTGCCATCTTCATTCTCGTTCTGACCACCTTGCCTTACATGATGCTTTCAGTAGTGATTGCCCTACGGCGTCTTGATACTGGCCTTATTGAAGTGGCACGAACTCTAGGACTTTCCAAAGTATCCATTCTCTTGAGAGTCATCGTTCCTCAAATTCGTGGTGCGATTAGTGCTGGCTCGCTCTTATCGGGCCTCTATGTACTGAGTGATTTCGGTGCGGTATCACTGCTCAACGTCACAACTCTTACGGTTTCGATTCAGAATCTTTTCAAGTCAACATATGATCGAAGTGGGGCAGCGATTATGGCCCTCATTCTTGTTCTCGCATCAACGGTTTTTATCACCCTTGAATCCGGTTTAAAGCGTAAGCAAGAATCGGAGAGCGCCACAAGACGGAGTGGAACAAAGCACCTTCGAATAAATAATTCGAGTGCAAAGATCACACTTCTAGTCCTGGTCGGTCTCTATACAGCCATTGCAGTCTTCGTTCCGGTTTCCGTACTTCTCTCACGATTTTTCTCAAATGCTGTACCCATTAATTGGGGTGAACTTCTCTCTGCTGCAATCTCGACTGTGACTATCGCTGCTTCAGGGGCTGCACTGGCGCTTCTCTTTTCTCTACCTTTGGGCGCGCTCATTGCACAAGGAAACAATAGATTCTCCATTTTTGCCGAAAGAGCTGTGCTCATCTCTCACGCATTACCGGGAGTTGTGGTTGGACTAGCGCTGGTATCACTTGGATCTAAGTTAGGTCCTCTCTATCAATCGACCGCGCTACTTGCCTTCGCCTATGCAATTCTATTTCTCGCAAAGGCTGTCGCCGCGATGTCGAACTCTCTCCAACTAGTCTCGCCGGCGGTCAAAGAGGCGGCCGCAACGTTGGGAAAAGATAGAGCCGCGATTGCACGGACAGTTACTTTTCCTATCGCCTTTCCTAGTATTGCCCTTGGCACACTCTTGGTCTTTCTCACCGCGATGAAAGAGTTACCAGCAACTCTTATGCTCCGTCCTATCGGTATGGAGACACTTGCGACGCAGGTGTGGAGTTACGCGGCAGTAAGTAAGTTTAATGAGGCTGCACCGTATGCATTACTATTGATACTTATTGCTGCAGTGCCAACTTTTCTATTGAGTCTTCCACGCGAAGCTCTGGATAGAACAAAGAGCAGTGTTCGGGATTTACAGTTAGGAGAGTCAAGATGACAACTCTTGAGGTCTCACATCTAGATGTGCAATTCGGTGCGCGCAAAGTAATCTCTGACTTGTCTTTCTCTCTTAATTCTGGCGAAATTGCATCTCTCCTTGGACCTTCAGGCTGTGGCAAAACAACTCTTCTTCGCGCCATTGCAGGGTTACTCACGCCAAGTGGTGGAACGATTCGTTTGGGGAGTCAATTAATTGGACTCTCGTCACTCTCACTCGCCCCACATAAGAGATCAACAGGATATGTTCCACAGCAAGGAGCTCTGTTTCCTCATCTCAATGTGGCTCGCAATATCGCCTTTGGAATCGATCGTAAGAAAAAGAGCGCATCAGAGATAAAGTCGCTCACCTTTGAGATGCTCGATCTGATCGGCATGCCGGGATATGAAGAGGCGATGCCTAGTGAGTTATCTGGTGGACAGCAGACACGTGTGGCACTTGCCCGTGCGCTAGTAATCAAACCGAAGATGGTCCTACTTGATGAACCATTTTCTGCCCTTGATGCGCATCTACGAAACGAATTGCGCGCAGATGTCATTGCACTGCTGCGCAGTCAAGGCGCTACGGCCATTTTGGTTACACACGATCGTGAAGAGGCGCTGGTTGCTTCGGATAAAGTGATTCTGATGCGTGATGGGGCTATAGCCCAGTTTGGTACGCCAGAGGATGTGTACGAGAATCCAACCTCACCTGAAATTGCAGTGAGTACCGGTGATGCGATGATTTTACCTGCTCAACAAAATACACAAGGCATAACTTCCTACCCGCTAAAAAATCGTGAGACCGATTTTAAGGTCGCTCATAATGGATTTGTAGTGATCCGTCCCGAAGAAGTTGTAGTGGGAAGTGATCTCGCTGGCGGAATGTCGGCCCAACTCCTCGCAGTTGATTATTACGGCCACGATGCGATGCTGACATTCTCACTTGCTCACAGCACAGAGTTGATAAAGGTACGAGTTGTGGGCCACTCTGGCTATGCAGTGGGAGATACTCTTTCGATTAAGCATGAAGGACCTGTCAGATTTTTTAAAGAGTAGAGAGATTATTCTTCACTACTAGCATCTGTAGCTGGCGGAAGGGCTTCTTCCTCAACAACTAATGGAGTTTCTTGCAGTAACGCCGCCTCCAGCACTGGTGTGACAATCTCTACTTGCCAATTCCGTGCACCTAATTCTAAGAGTGCGCCTTCAACCCCGCCGCGTGGATTGCTCCAACAAATGCGACGCACAAATTCTGGTGAGATGAGATTCTCGAGTGGAACTTCTAGCTCTTGGGCACGCAGAAGCAGCGTGTGCTTTGCGTGGGTTAAGGCTGCATAGCGAAGTGGGTACTTCTCTTTCCACACTTTTACAGGGGGAAGAGCATCGCTCTCGCCGCGGACGGGTGGGAGTTGATCCTCTGACAAATTTTGGGCAGATGCTATGCAAGCGATCCAACGTTCATGGTGCTCTAACCAGCGTGCTCGTAAACCAATAGGGCGAAGAATCTTCTCTAAATCTTTCTTTCGCTCAATCTTGGAATCCTCTTGTATCGATAGCGCAATTGCTGAGATTGCCGCGTCTGATAAAAGTCGACTAGGTGAGACATCAAGTGCTTCGGCAAGGGTAACGCGTGACTCCCACAACTCTTTAACTACCGCTAATTGACGACGTTTTTTAATGTGGTGCATTCCTGACGTGCGACGCCACGGATCTATTCGAGGGGGATTTGGTGGCGCATTAAGAATTGCTGCGAATTCTTCCTCCGCCCATCGCGATTTTCCTGCCGCATCCAGAAGTGAATCTACTTCATCACGGAGTTCAACTAAAAGCTCAACATCAAGAGCAGCGTAATTGAGCCAGTCTGCAGGCAACGGCCTAGTAGACCAATCGACTGCTGAGTGTTCTTTAGCAAGGAGTACACCGAGCAAGGATTCCAATAGTGGGCCTAATCCAACTCGAGGTAATCCTGCGAGTCGACCGCCTAGCTCAGTATCAAAGAGTCGAACAGGATTAATGCCCAGCTCGCGAAGACAGGGGAGATCTTGTGTGCTGGCGTGAAGAATCACTTCATCAGTTGCTAAGAGCTCGTTAAGTCGGAGAAAAAGTGAATGTTGTGGGCCAAATGGAATCGGATCAATCAGATGGAGTCCTCCGCCATCACGCGCAATCTGGATGAGATACGCCCGAGCACTAAATTTATATCCGCTTGCCCTCTCGGCATCGAGTGCAAAGGGCCCTTTTCCGTTGGCCAGATCCTTTAACGCACTTTCAAATGCATCCTCAGTATCAACAACTGGCGGTAATCCTTGCGCTGGCGCCAAGAGAGGTACAGCAATGCGCGGCTCTTCAGTGGTCACAGAGAGTGTGTGCTATCTACGCGGAGTTTTGATCGATGAGACGCCATCAATTACCGGAGGAAGGAATGAAATTTCGGCGATGAGATTGCACCACGACATTACATGGCTGAGCAGCGTCTGACCGATGTCGGCCCCTGATGAAATGACAGGAGTCCATGAAGCGCGAATTTCTATTTCGGATTCGTTGTTGCGAGGGGAGAGCTTGCCAAAGGAAGCGCTGGAGACTCGAGTCACGGTGCCGGAAGGGGAGTTGTAAGCACAACCTGACTTCTCTAGTGAAGCAAGGAGCCAGTTCCAACCCACTTCAGGCAAGAGTGGATCTTCTTGCATTGCAGCATCAACATCGGCACTTACAAAAGTGACGCAACGAAACTCACCATCCCACGTATCTTGACCACCAGGTTCGTGCAAGAGAACAAATCTGCCGGTCGCAATATCATCTTGAGCATCGCCCACTAAACCGTTTGTTACATCTGCTGTAAATGCAAAAGAGAATGTTGCTAACTTCTGAGGAGCAGGAACCTCTTCAAGAATAATTTCATCACGAGGAGTTGCTGTTCTGAGGACATCAAGCAGTCGATTAAAAGCGGCTGTGTCCATTGATCCATTCTAAATTGTGTATATGCAAGCATGCGGGAGGCTTGCCCAAAAGTGCGATATCTTCTGCTTCATGGCTGCGCTCTTAGCACTAATTTCAAGTGGTTTATGGGGCGCTGCTGACTATCTGGCAGGAAATTTAAGCAAGAGATTTCCGCCCACTGCAGTTTTATCTGTCACACAGATAATTGGTCTGATCTTTGGGCTCTTCCTTGCAACGGTAACAGGCGCGTGGGATGCAAAGGCGCTGGGCGAAGGCGGTTATCTCATTCCGGGAATTGCTGCAGGTCTTGCCGGTTACGTAGGTTTGATTTGTTTATACCGCGCTCTTGCCACTGGACGAATGGGTGTTGTCTCACCAATTAGCGCAATGAGTGGAATTGTTCCTGTTCTCTACGCTCTCATTTTTCTCGGGGAGCGCTTTAGCGGCCTCGTCACTATAGGTGTCGTCTTTGCACTCCTTGGTGCTTTTTTAGCGAGCGGACCTGAACTCTCTCAAGGGTTTCCATTGAAGCCAATTGTCTTATCTATTGGCGCTGCAGTTGGATTTGGAACTGCGCTGACTTTTATGGCACAAGGTTCAGAATCTAGCGCCCTCATGACAATGGTTTCGATGCGCGCAGCAACTTTCTTTATCAGCGTGAGTATTTTGCTTCGCTTGCGGGGTACTGGAGGCATGGGTAAACCCCAGTTAGGACTATTGATTTTTATTGGAGTTGCTGACTTTAGCGCCAATCTCATTCTGGGAATTGCAACTACTCAAGGGCTTGTTTCACTCGCAATGGTTCTAGGTTCGCTGTATCCGATCATGACATCGCTTTTGGCCTACATATTTCTAAAAGAGCGTTTACACCGTGTTCAATATGTAGGTATTGCAAGTGCTGTCATAGGAGTTGCTGTAATCGCAGCCTATGCGTAGTGGCTAATTACCGCGTTGCTGTGTAGAAAGTTGTCTCTCCATCAATTTCACTTTCCACGGAAGTAAAGTACGAAAGTAGTTTTTTATAATCAACACGATCGTCACCACCGGTTACAGAGCTCACGCTTAGTTCAAGTCGATCGATCAATCCAAGTTCGAGCAATTCAATGATGATCGAAGTTCCAGCCTCAACTAAAATTGTGGGACCAAAGAGGCGTTGGGCTCTCTCGATCGCGTCACTAGGGGAGGCGTTCCACCAATACGCTTGGCGATTATCGGACAATGAGTTAATCATCGACGTTGAGATCACCACGACTGGGACGGGGGTCTTGCGGTAAGGCTCACTACGGGCGGTGTTTCCGCCGATCAATATCGCATCAACCTGTCGTCTGCGCGCTAGAAAACGGGCACGATCAACAGTTGAACTGACTCCACGGGATGTCCCGTCCTTTGAGGTACTGCCATCACTACCCACCACTAGGGTCGCGATGATCTCCCCAGTTCGCTGGGTATCGGTCATGGCGCAGAGAATATCTGTACAGGGCAGATTTTTCTTGGACATCGCATGATCGGCCACGCTCAGCCTCTTCATAGAGGGAATTTCACAGACTTTTGCTCCTCTGTAATTTGAGCACAGTTGGTGAGGCAAGTTAGCCTTACCGAATGCAGGTAAACGGCCCTTTGGAATCAAACTCTCCGAAGAACCCGCCATTTCTAGTGGAGAAAATTCTCTGTATCACTAACGACTTTGGCCCAAGAGCTGGCGGCATAGAAACCTTCATCATCGGACTTATCGAACGGCTACCTCAAAACACTGTCATTGTGTACACAAGCGCACAAGATAAGAGCAACGACTACGACCAGCAATGGCTTGAAAACTACGGCGTTGAAGTTATTCGCGATAAAGCGCGGATACTTCTACCCACTCCTGGCGTTGCATTCTGCATCTCCTCTTTGATTCGAGAGAGGGGCATTACAACGGCTTTCTTTGGCGCTGCCGCGCCCCTTGGTCTTCTCTCATGGTCCATTCGTCGCGCCGGCATCACGCGAATAATTGCCCTCACTCACGGGCATGAAGTGTGGTGGTCTCGTCTCTGGCCGTTTACCATCGCAATGAAGTTGATTTCTCGAAGAGTTGATCACCTGACCTACCTAGGCGAATTTACGCGCAACGCGATTTCTCGTGCGATAGATACATCAGCGCAGAGCGCGATGGTAAAAATCGCCCCAGGAATTGATACCGACCATTTTGCACCTGTGGACTCTACGGATCTGAAGAAGACTTTGGGATTACTCGATAAGCGCGTGATAGTCAGCGTTGGTCGACTTGTTCATCGCAAAGGTCAAGATTCACTCATCGAAGCGATGCCGCAGGTGCTTCAAAAGATTCCAAACGCTCACCTTGTACTCATTGGCGAAGGGCCATATCGCGGATATCTCGAAGGAAGAGCGAAAAAGCTTCAGGTAGATTCACACATCACCTTCATTGGGCGAATCGCATATGCAGAACTCCCACGATACATATGTGTTGGTGAAATTTTTGCAATGCCTTCTCGCTCACGCTTTGCGGGTTTAGAAGTGGAAGGTCTCGGCATCGTTTATCTTGAAGCAAGTGCCTGTGCTCTCCCTGTGATTGCAGGAAATTCTGGGGGAGCACCAGATGCGGTTTTAGATGGCATCACAGGCCTTGTAGTTGATGGAAGAGATGTAACTGCGGTAGCGCACTCGATTGAGGAACTCTTACTCGATAATGAACGTGCGCGCGATATGGGATTACGTGGTCGCGAATGGGTGATTGATCAATGGCGTTGGCAGATTTGGTCGGAAAGATTCTCAGGACTTCTTAGACCAAACCCATGATTTAAAGCAAACCAATAGCCTTCGCGCGAGCAACCGCGCTCTGGCGAGAGTGAGCATCAAGTTTTCGATAGATTGAAGCAATATGTGTTTTTACAGTCGCTTGGGAGATAAACATCGCAGTTGCTATTTCAGAGATGTTCTTCTCTCCTGCCAAGTAGCTGGTCACAGTGATCTCACGCGGTGAAAGCAGATCAACTGTTTTCTCTCTCATCAGCAACTCTAAAGCGCGATTACTTGTAAAGGTTGTGGGTTGGAGTAGTGCGTTCTCAATCGCTGCAACCAGAAGTTCAATACCCGATGATTTCGAGATGAATCCATTCGCACCTGCTCTTGCTGCTGCGGAGATGAGATCAAGTTCATCATTGAGGCTTAGGACGATTACGACAGTTGTTGCAGAGTGCTTTTTCACCCACTGAACTATTTCCAGCCCATTGCCATCAGGAAGATTGAGATCTACTGAAATTACCTGAGGATTGTGAAGTGCGATTGCCGCTATCGCTTCTTTCACAGAACTGGCTTGACCGATGCAGTTAAAGCCCGCGGCGGTGAGTGACTTAACGATTCCCACTCTGACTACTGGATGATCATCGACAACTAGAACTGTCGCGCTCATAGAGTGATCGCGACTGTGGTTCCCTTTTCTCCGCTCTCAATTGTCATGAACCCGCCATAACTTTCAACGCGTTCAATACATCCAAGAAGTCCGTAACGACCTTGACTGACTGTCGCACCGCCAGAACCGTTATCTTGGATAGTAACCACGGTCTGATTATTCTGGGCAGTAAATGAAAGGTGTATCTGGCTAGCCCCAGAGTGGCGAGCAGCATTGCGCAGAAGTTCAGGAGCCACTTGCAAGACAAGGGCAGAAGCTTCGGGATTAAGTTTGCAGCCACCGCGGTCGGTTACGATGATCGGTGAGATAGATGCGGCAATCTGATCAATCTCAATCCAGAAATCTCCACTGCTTCGCAGGTCGAAGATTTCATTGCGCACCTTAACTATCAGGGCAGAGAGATCGTGGCGCACTGTGCGCACCTCATGGCGAACCGACGCCGGCGTAGCAGGCTCGGCCAAGATTAAATCAAGGTGATAGCCAAGTGCGATGAGATCTTGTGCGATCCCATCGTGAATATCCTGGGCAATCGCGATTCTTGCCGATTGCGCCACGATGAGCCCTACCTCTTACTCTTTGATGTAAAGGTCATCAATTTCCTTGGCAAATTGGGCTGCAACCACATGGCGCTTGACCGAAAGCTTTGCAGTCAAGTGTCCACCAGCGATAGTGAAGTCCTCACCAAGAATTGTGAATTTACGAATTGACTCAGCCTTACTGACAGCTTTGTTGGCCTCATCTACTGCAGTTTGAATTACTGCAATTAAATCTGGGTCATGGCGAAGTGATTCAATTGTTGCGCCATCCTTCTTGTGTGCTGCAATCCATCCTTTGGACATTTCAGCATCGATTGTGATCAACGCTGCAATAAATGGTTTGTTATCACCTACGACCATGCACTGACTTACAAGTGGATGCGCACGAAGACGATCTTCAAGGACTGCAGGCGCAACATTCTTTCCACCTGCCGTAACGATCAGCTCTTTCTTTCGTCCAACAATGGACAGGAAGCCTTCCTCATCAAGTTTTCCTAGATCGCCAGATTTGAACCAGCGATCGTTATCAAAGACTTCGGCATTAGCATCGTCATTCTGCCAATACCCTCTCATGACGATCGGTCCCTTGATGAGAACTTCACCATCTTCAGCGATTCTCACCGAGGTTCCTGGAATTGGACGACCAACGGTACCGATCTTTAGGTGACCAGTGATGTTCAGAGTCGCGCCAGCAGTTGTCTCGGTTAATCCATAGCCCTCATAAATTGTGACACCTGCACCGCGGAAGAAGTGACCAAGGCGAGCACCAAGAGGAGCGCCTCCTGAAATTGCGGCCTCAACTGCGCCGCCAAGAGTGGTGCGAATCTTTGAGAAAACTAACTTGTCGAAGAGGGCATGCTTAAATGAAAGCATCGGGTTAAATTTCTTAGCATCGATATTCTCGCTATAGGCAATTGCGATCTCGGCTGCCTTTCTAAAGATTTTCCCTTTTCCTGCTGCCTCTGCCTTAGCTTCTGCTCCGTTATAGACCTTTTCAAAGATACGAGGAACTGCGAGCACGAAGGTTGGTTTAAATGATTGAAGATCGGGCAAGAGTCGACCGACTGGATCGCTGCAATGCGCTAAATGAAGTCCAGCAGTGATCGCTCCGATTTGAACCATACGACCAAAGACGTGGGCGACAGGCAAGAAGAGAAGTGTTGAACCGCCAGGCTTAAGGAATAAATCTGAAGCGCCTTGTACAACGTTTCCACACTCTGAGAGAAAGTTTCCGTGAGTAAGACTGACGCCCTTTGGTCGGCCCGTGGTTCCTGATGTATAGATAAGGGTGGCAAGTGTCTCTGGAGTAAGTGAATTTCGACGACGATCAATTTCATCATCGCTAATGTGTGCACCGGCTTTGGCAAGAACCGAGAGAACGTCTTCGGTCATTGTCCACACATGCTTTGTGTGTGAAGGAAGGACTGTCTGCACGAGTTCGCGATGAGTTGGGGTTTCAACAATTACTCCGACTGAACCGGAGTCACTCAAGATCCAATCCACTTGTTCAGCAGATGATGTCTCATAGATAGGGACAACACATCCACCTGCAAACCAGATCGCGAAATCTAGGATTGTCCACTCGTAACGAGTACGAGCCATAATCGCAACTCTGTCACCAACATTTATTCCAGCGGCGACTAAACCTTTTGCAGTGGCACGCACCTCTGCTTCGACTTCACGTGCTGAAACTGGCTGCCAACCATCTCCAAGTGGACGCGACATCACCACGCGCTCTGGCTCAAACCATGCGCGGTGAGCGATCAATTCGGTGAGGTTTCCCTCAGTGGCAGCAGGGACCAGTGGAGGTACGGAGTAAGTTGTCATGGGCAAACGCTAGCGCCCGATTGGCAAAAATGGGAGAGCCCAGAAAGAGATTTCTCAAGGTAACCTTGCGCCATGAGCGATATGAGCAAATCAACAGTTGTTATTGAAGCGTCAATGAGCCAGGTTACCGAGGTCTTGTTTGACCTCGAGAAATACCCCGAATGGTCGGATTCCATAACAAAAGTCAAAATCACCGAAAGGGATGAGGCCGGTCGAGTCACTGGCGTCACCATGACTATTAGCGCTGGCGCTCTCAAAGATGAAGTCTCTCTTACCTATAACTGGGACGGTGCACCTGGGCGAGTTGAATTCGAACTCGAAGATGCCAACATGCTCACCAAGATGGATGGTGCTTACTCCGTTAAGGATCTTGGAGATGAAACAGAAGTGACATACGAACTTTCGGTGGGAGTCTCTATGCCGATTCCGCAAATGATGGTTACCAAGCAAGAGAAAATGACTATTGATCAAACACTTGCGCAGCTAAAAGAGCACTGCGAAGCTTAAAGATATCTATGACCTACACAATCGGCATTGATGTCGGAGGGACAAAAGTTCTTGGTGGGGTAGTAGATGCATCGGGAAAAATTCTTATCGATGCACGGCGTGATACGCCACGTGAGGGTGGTCAAGCGCTCACAGCAGCAATCGCAGATGTTGCACGAGAGTTGATGGCTGCTTACACAGTTGAGTCCGTAGGTATTTCAGCTGCAGGTTTTGTCTCATCCGATAGAAAAACTATGTTGGCAACGCCGAACATCGCTGGTTGGAATGGCGTTGACCTCGATGCACAGTTGACTGCATTGATTGGTCTTCCAGTTGTTATCGAAAATGATGCCAATGCCGCCGCATGGGGCGAAGCGGCTTTCGGTGCGGGTCGTGGACATGACCATCTTTTGATTGTCACTGTTGGCACTGGAATCGGTGGCGGAATAGTTGTGAATGGCAATCTCTATCGAGGTGGTTTTGGAACAGCAGCTGAGATCGGCCATATGCGAGTAGTGCCTGAAGGACATCTCTGTGGATGTGGAGCGCGCGGCTGTTTCGAGCAGTATGCAAGTGGAAGCGCGCTGATGCGTCATGCGCGTGAAGCAATTAGTGCGACCCCAGAACTTGCACGCAATCTACTTTCCCTTGGAAATGGAACCCTCGATGGGCTCACAGGAAAGCACATCACCGAAGCTGCGCAGGCAGGAGATGCGGTGGCACTGGCAGCTTTTAATACAACTGCACATTACTTAGGGGCAGGGATCGCTTCATTGAGTGTGATCCTTGACCCCACTCGCATTGTTATCGGTGGTGGAGTTGTTGATGCGGGGGAGATACTTCTAGAGCCCACCCGTCAGTCTTTGATTCGTCATATGCCATTTGCAGGTAAGCATCCATACCCAGATATTGTTCCCGCGCAGTTGGGAAATGAAGCTGGGCTAGTAGGAGTTGCAGATCTCGCTCGACTATAAGTGAAATCTGCTCTGCACGCTATCTCTCGCTTGGGTAAATAAGGCCAATCTGCTTTCGCACTTCATCGAGTGATTCCATTATGAGAATTGATTCATCTGGCGTCAAAATAGCTGAACTCTTGGCACCGCTACGAACAACTCTCTCAAATTCAAGAGCCTGATCACGGAGTCCATGACCCTTATACTCATTGGGATATTCCGTGGTTGTTCCATCATGCATAATCACGCGCATTGAAGCTGGATTGTAGAAAGTGCGATCAATCTCTATCTTTCCAAGAGTGCCGCAGATCGTTGCCCTACAAGGAGTTGAGACCATCATATTTGAGGTAAGTATTGCTTGAGCACCGCTCTTGTAATCAAAAATTACAGTAGAACTCGCATCTACACCTTTATCTGTAAAGGTTGCAGAGGATGTGATTTTATCTGGAACGCCCAGAACCATATGAGCAAAAGAGATTGGATAAATCCCAAGATCTAGAAGTGCGCCGCCGCCAAGTGATGGCTCCCAGTGTCGAGGGTTGGCATAATCTGAAAGACGTTGTCCGTGATCTGCCTCAACTGCCCAGATATCTCCAAGGATTCCGGATGCAAGAATTTCACGGACCTTATGCATGTGTGGCAAGAAGCGTGCCCACATTGCTTCCATGAGGGCCACACCGTTTGCATCAGCTGCCGCTTTCATCTGGCGAGCTTCGGCTGCATTGATAGTGAATGGTTTTTCACATAAGACTGGCTTTCCGGCATTAAGTGCAAGGACGGTATTGCTCACGTGATATGGATGTGGTGATGCAACATAGATGGCATCGAGCGTTGGGTCTGCGACGAGTGCTTCATAACTTGAATAAGCTGTGCACCCAGGAAATTCTGCAGCGAATGAATCCGCGCTTTCTTGAGAACGTGAACCTACGGCAGCGACAATGTGATGATTAAAGTATGAAAGATCTCGTGCAAATGCTTGTGCAATTCCACCACTTGCAAGGATTCCCCATCTAAATTCTGTACTCATAGCTGCGCTCCATCATCATCGAGGTCTGTGTTATCTCTTCTAGGGTTATCCTTCCACTTCTTAAATGCTTTCATGCCATCTTTGATTGAAGTGAAGAAATTAATTCGCTGCGGTTCTGGGGGAGTAAAGCCGTCAACCTCGTGCTGATCTGCGATCGAGTCAAGATAATCAGTCGGCGCGCTTTGATCCAGAGAGAGTCCAGAGACCAGAGCGTTAAATTTGTCATCTATGAGATCTTGGTCATCTTGGCCAGGATTCTGCTCTGGTTTTGACTCATCTGAGGTTGGTACCATGCTTTATATTCGCATAAACTGACCAGATTGAGTAGAAAGGGGATAAATTATGAGCATGAACAATCTGCCCTATGGCACTTTGCGCGCTTTCCTCACACCCTTCCTCATGATTCTCTTTCGCCCGAAGGTAAAGGGTCTGCGTAATGTTCCTGGCTCTGGTCCACTGATTATTGCCTCAAACCACCTTTCATTTAGCGACTCCATATTTATGCCGTTGGTCGTTCCTCGCAAAGTAACCTTCCTCGCGAAGAGTGAGTACTTCACATCCCCTGGGCCTAAAGGTCTGCTGAAGAAATTAACCTTTATCGCCCTCGGCCAGGTTCCAGTTGATCGTTCAGGTGGAAGGCGTAGCGAAGCCGCACTCATCACAGGACTTCAGGTTCTATCTGAAGGAAAATGTCTTGGAATTTACCCAGAAGGTACTCGTTCTCCAGATGGCCGCCTCTACCGAGGGCGCACAGGTATCGCTCGCCTGGCTATCGAATCAGGAGCCCCAGTTATTCCTGTAGCAATGTTTAACACTGAAAAAATTCAACCATCAGGTCAAGTGATTCCAAATATCAAGCGCGTAGGAATGACATTTGGTGAAGCCATGTACTTTGATGGTGATTCAACCGATCAGGCATACCTTCGCGAAGTAACAGATAAAATCATGGCACGCCTGCAGGAGCTATCCGGGCAAGAGTATGTCGATGAGTATGCAGTGAAGGCTAAGAAACCAGGATCAACTAAACGCGATCAGGAGTCTGATTCATCCGATTGATTGAATCTCTGCTCTCTGCACGAGGTAGTTACAGGTTGGGCATTCAGGACCAGCATCCGGAAATTCACCTTCGATAACATCCACGAGTTCTTCAAGCAGCGCGTGAAATTTTTTACTATCTCGTTCGACCGGAAGATAATGCTGGGTAACCCCAAACCCGTGTGTTCCATCGGCGGTAGGAGTGACTCCATTGAGTTTCCATACAAGGAGTCCCATCGATGAGACTGGAAAGGGCTTTCCGCGATCAGGGTTTTCAAGCGCGTGTGCGTACGCCTCTAGTTGCGGAGCATAGAATTGACCGTTATCACGATCTGAATCAGAAACTTTGCAATCAATAATTCCGACAGATCCATCTTCATAATGGGCGAGCAGATCATAAATTCCAAGAATCTTCCACGTCGTTGTTCGACCCGCAATAACTAAAGGAGAAGATTTCACCCACTGACCCCACTGCTTAACAACTCCTGGCGCTAATGTGGGATCTAGATCTTGCATGGAAGCGCGGCGAAAATGTTCTTCCTGCGCATCAGCCAATGGCTTTACCAATGGAAATTGTCCTGGCATTGTGACTTTGAACCAGTATTTGATCCAGATACATCGCTTACAAGTGGAAAGTCCAAAGGTGAGATCAGATGGCGCAATTGTGTCGCGAGCTGGTTTTTCAGGGCGCTTAATGGCAGATGAACTCATTTGGCGATTAAATCACGAGCGGCCGTTGCAATAACCAAAATTCCTAAAACCATGATGACGATTCCTCCTAAAGCCCGAAGCGTTATAAGCCGTCGTTCATCACCACTGAGCCAGCTCCGTGCAGTACCGGCCAACAATCCCCATGTTGAGTCGAGAAAGAAGGCAAGGATTGCAAAACAGGCGCCCATGAAAAGTAATTGCTGAGTGATCTCTCCTTGATCTCTATCAACAAAGGGTGGCAGGACAGCGGCAAAGAAGACGATTCCCTTGGGGTTAAGTGCTCCCACCCAGAAACCATCTCGAACACATTGCCACAGAGTTGGACTATGGAGTTCTTTAGCTTCACTCATTGCCGCGGCATGCAGTGATCGCTTGCGCCATGCATCGATTCCGAGATAGAGGAGATAGAGCCCACCTCCCCATTGCACCGCGGCGTAGAGCAGCTCTGAACGAGAGAGCAGTGGGCCAAACCCAAGTGCGACGACGACTGAGAGTGTGAGAGCGCCCAAGGAGTTGCCGAGGACGGTCAAGACAGCAACCCTGCGACCCCACGAGATCGCTCGCGCAATCACGAAGAGAACGCTTGGGCCAGGGGCGAGGATGATCACTATCGCTGCCACGAGGTATTCGCCGATACGGGAGGGGATCACACTCAAGACTCTCACCTAGGCGCCCTTCTGCCTATATGGCTACTCATCTGTGGTTCTCGGCGAGTCGAAAGCGGCATGAGTTGCGGTCTGACCCCATCTCATGTTCAATAGCGTTAGATATATCGATTCGATATATAGCGCTGTAGATATATAGCCCAAGCAGAGAAGAGGGGGAGAGCTGATGCGCTCGCGTGCAGATTCACTCGAACTCGCCCTCCTCGGACTCCTTTCTCAAGGTCCGCTCCATGGATACGAGCTACGCAAACGTATGAGCGCGATCTTCGGACCATTCCGCGCACTCTCATTCTCAGTCCTCTACCCACAGCTACGCCGGATGTTAGAGGCGGGCTTGATCCAAGAATGCGATGTCGAGCACGGCTCACGTCGTTCACGAATCGTCTACTCAATCACCGAATCAGGTACGGAGAGATTTTTAGATTTGGCTGAAAGTGTCAATGCAGAAGCATGGGAAGACGATGCCTTTGAGATTCGCTTTGCTTTCTTTAGCCCTACATCAAGTAAGAACAGAATAAGAATTCTCGAAGGGCGCCATCGTCGCCTGCAAGAGAAGGCCGAGATGCTCCGAGGAGAACTTGAGCGCTCGCCAGCTGGTATCGATAAATATCTAGAGGAGTGGCGCCGCCATTCGCTGGAATCGGCTATGCGAGAAATTGCTTGGCTAGAAGACATGATCAAAACCGAGAGGAAATAGAGTGAAAATCACAACTGGAAAAGGCGACATCCGTGTTGCCATCGTTGGAGTAGGAAACTGCGCCAACTCATTGGTTCAAGGTGTTACTTACTACAAGGATGCAGCAGCAGATCAGGAGATCCCAGGTCTTATGCATGCAACAGTCGGCGCGTATCACATCAGCAATGTTAAATTCGTTGCAGCCTTTGATGTGGATGCAAAGAAAGTTGGACTAGATCTTGCAGATGCAATCTGGGCTAGCGAAAATAACACAATCAAATTTAGCGATGTAGCAAAGACTGGCGTAGAGGTGCTCCGAGGAGTTACCCACGATGGTCTTGGTCGTTACTATCGCGAAACAATCACAGAATCGACAGCTGCTGCTGTAGATGTAGTCGCCGTCCTCAAGGAAGAGCAAGTAGATGTACTCATCTGCTACCTACCAGTTGGTTCTGAAGTTGCGGCCAAGTTCTACGCGCAGTGCGCTCTTGATGCAGGATGTGCATTCGTCAACGCACTTCCAGTCTTCATCGCATCAGATCCAGTGTGGGCGAAGAAGTTTGAAGATGCTGGACTCCCAATTGTTGGAGATGACATTAAGAGCCAGGTTGGTGCGACCATCACTCACCGCATCATGGCTAAGTTGTTCCAAGATCGCGGCGTCTTCCTAGAGCGTACCTATCAACTCAACGTTGGTGGAAATATGGACTTTAAGAACATGCTTGAGCGTGATCGCCTAGAGTCTAAGAAGATCTCAAAGACAAACTCAGTTACATCACAGCTTGATCACGATATGGGCGAGAAGAATGTTCACATTGGACCTTCTGATTACATCCCATGGCTCGATGATCGCAAGTGGGCCTATGTTCGTCTTGAAGGCCGTGCATTCGGAGATGTTCCACTGAACCTCGAGTACAAGCTTGAAGTGTGGGATTCACCTAACTCAGCTGGTGTCATCATCGATGCACTTCGCTGTGCCAAGATCGGCCTTGATCGCAAGATTGGTGGAGCACTTCTTTCACCATCGTCTTACTTTATGAAGACTCCACCTGTGCAATACACAGATGAGCAGGCTCATGACAAGACTGAAGCTTTCATCGCAGGAACTCTCGATCGCTAAGAAATCACACTCTCGGTAATACATCTCTCGGTAATAAAGAACACCCGGTCTGCGTAAGCAGGTCGGGTGATTCTTTTTCTCAATGATCTCGGGTGCTTCTCTAATCCATCGGTAGGTAGTAGCCTCTACTCATGAGTAACATCACCAAAGCCTCGTCGGGAAGCATCCTCACGCTCTCCTTTAACCGTCCTGAGAAGATGAATGCACTTACCCGTGACATGTATGCCGATCTTGCCACTGCCCTGAACGAAGCGGCTGGTGATTTTGGAGTCAGAGCAGTAATTCTGACGAGCACCGGTGCGCACTTCACAGCCGGTAATGACATCAGAGATTTTATGGAGCACCCTCCTACGACTGAAGATTCAACTGTTGCTGCATTCTTGGGTGCACTCCTTGATTTTCCAAAACCACTATTAGCTGCAGTAAATGGAAATGCAATTGGCGTCGGAACAACGATGTTGTTGCATTGCGATGTAGTAGTGGCTGATCCTGATGCAACTTTCTCAATGCCTTTTGCATCCCTTGGGTTAGTTCCAGAGGCGGGTTCGAGCCTTCTCTTTCCTGAACTCGTGGGCTACCAACGTGCGGCAAAGATTTTTATGACAGGTGAGTCATTCTCTGCTGAGAGCGCGAAAGAGATGGGGCTAGTCGCCGAGATTTCAACCGATGCATATGCCACAGCGCTGGTGATAGCTCAACAGATTGCCGAACAGCCACCTACTGCAATCATTAACACCAAGGCGCTGATTAAGGCGAGTAAGCATGATGCGGTCGCGGCTGTAATGAAAGCCGAGTTCCAACTCTTCTCACTTGCACTTACATCAGATGAGGCGATGGAAGCATTTATGAAATTTATGGCCAAGAAATCTGCAGAAAAGGGAGCAAAGTAATGTCAATCTCAGGAAACCTGCAGGGCAAGCGAATTTTTGTCACAGGAGGATCTCGCGGAATCGGCTTAGCAATCGCACTTCGCGCAGCAGCCGATGGCGCATCTGTTGCCATTGCGGCAAAGACCGCCGATCCAAATCCAAAGTTGCCGGGAACTATCTTCACAGCAGCGAAAGAGATTGAAGCAGCTGGGGGAGTAGCCCTACCAATCCAGTGCGATATTCGTGATGAAGATCAGATTGCATCTGCAATTGCGCAGACAGCGGCTGAGTTTGGTGGGATTGATATCCTGATTAACAATGCCAGCGCGATTAATCTGACACCAACTCTAGGAACCCCTGCGAAGCGATTTGACCTGATGTTTGATGTCAACGTCCGCGGAACATTTCTCACATCACAAGCAGCGTTGCCTCACCTCAAGGAGAGCGCCGCCCAGGGACGCAATCCACATATTTTGACTCTTTCACCTCCTCTGTCGATGAAGGCCAAGTGGTTTAAAAATCACGTTGCTTACACGATGGCAAAATATGGAATGTCGATGTGCGTGCTTGGAATGGCAGAAGAATTCAAACGTGATGGAGTAGCGGTAAACGCGCTATGGCCACGAACAGCCATTGATACCGCGGCCCTACAGATGATTCCTGGGATTGATACTGCATCATGTCGCACTCCGGAGATTCTCGCAGATGCTGCCTATGTCATTCTCAACCGCGATGCCAAGGAAAACAGCGGTAACTTCTATGTCGATGACGAAGTTCTAGCATCCGTTGGAGTCACAGACTTAGAGAAGTATTCAGTAGTGCCTGGAACAACTGATTTCCTTCTTGATTTCTTCTTAGATTAAGATTACGTCATGGTTATCTCAGGGGGACTCTTTGGTTCTGTCGCGGGGCTTCCGCTTCACCCGCTGGTGATTCATGCCTCCATTGTTCTCATTCCACTTGTTGCAATTGGCGCTCTGGTCATGTCATATCTACCAAGCTTCTCGCGGCGTTATGGAAAACTGATTCTTTTTATCGCCCTCTTTGCTCAACTTTCGTTATTTCTTGCAAAAGTTACCGGAGAAGCCTTTGAAGAGATTCTGGATAAAGATATGGGAAACCATGCAGAGCTCGGTGAGATCGCACCGTTCATTACTTTGCCTATGGTCGCGCTCATTTATCTGCGCTGGCGCTTAGATCGTTCAGGTGCAACTGTGGGCTCGGTCTGGGTTCGCAGACTTACTTCACTCGCCCTGATTGTGGCATCACTGGCAAGCATTGCAGTGATCGTGCTGGTTGGTCATTCGGGGGCAGAATCTGTCTGGGGTTGGATCGACAAACTCTAGGTCAGATTTACTTACCTGAAAGCTTAAAGAAAAGAGTGCTCATCAAGGCACTGACAACTGATGCAGCAATGACTGCTACCACTGCAATATTTTGAAGCACAAGGTCATCAAAGGCGAGATCAGCAATAAAGAGTGCAACGGTAAAACCAATTCCAGCAGCAGATCCCGTCGCAACCATCTTTGAAAATTCAGGATTGTCGGGGAGTTCAGCCACCTTTGCCTTGGATGCCGCATACGACGCTGCGACAACACCAAGAGGCTTACCGATTACTAATCCGATGAAAATTCCCCAAGCAATCGCAGATGTAGCAGCATCCCTAATGGACTCTGAAGTGATGACAACACCTGTGTTTGCAAAGGCAAATAATGGGACGATCAACAAGCTTGAATAAGGATGAAGCTTGGCACCTAAATACTCAACGTAGGAAACCGATCCGTCATCGCTATCTTCAAAATCAGCGTGAGGCATTTCTTTATGGGGTGCAAGTAGGCCGAGGATTACACCAGCCAACGTTGGGTGGACACCTGTTCGATAGAGGCTGTACCAGAGTAAAAGTCCAAGCAGTATGTAGACAAAGAATGATGTGACGCTCGTTCTTCCAAGAAGAACTATGACAAGAATGGTCACGAGAGCTGCAGCTAGCCAAGAGAATGTGATCCCCGTTGAATAGACAACTGCGATGATAAGAATCGCACCAATATCATCTATGACTGCCAAGGCTAAGAGAAACGAACGTAGAGCCAGGGTTACCGATGGCCCCATCATTGCAAGTAGTCCAATGGCGAGAGCAATATCTGTTGCTACCGGTACAGCCCATCCTTCTGGAGCTTCTCCGCCTGCGATGAGCAGGTAAAGTCCAGCAGGAACTGCCATTCCACCCACTGCAGCAAGAAATGGCATCGCAGCTTTCTTTACCGAAGATAGATGACCAGCGACTAGCTCTCTCTTTATTTCAAGTCCCACGACAAAGAAGAAGATCGTCATAAGTCCGTAATTGATGACTTTCAAGACAGGAAGTGAGAGATAGAAAAAACCCTCATCTACAGTGAATGTGATCGCAAGAACGTCAAAGTAGCGTTCAGATAGCTGGGAGTTCGCAACGGCTAGACCGAGGGCTGCGGCCAGAACTAAGAACAATCCTGATGATGACTCTCTATGGAGATACTCTCTTAAGGGGGAGATCTGGCGCTTCATATGCATGAGTCTATCGGAAGCGCTGATCGGGGAGTCAGAAAAAGAAACCCCGCCATGTGATTGGCGGGGTTTCTTTACACAAAGATTCTAGAGATCGTAATAGAGCTCGAACTCTGCTGGATGCGGACGCAAGCGTACGTAATCAACTTCTTGCTTACGCTTCCATTCGATCCAGGTAGAGATGAGGTCTTCACTGAAGACGCCACCTTGTGTGAGGAATGCGTGATCTGATTCAAGGCTATCGAGAACTGCATCGAGTGATCCTGGAACCTGTGGAATCGCACGAGCTTCATCACCTTCGAGTTCGTAAAGATCCTTATCAACTGGTGCAGGTGGCTCGATCTTATTGATAATTCCATCGATTCCCGCCATGAGCATTGCTGCAAACGCAAGATATGGATTTGATGATGGATCTGGGCAACGGAACTCAATGCGCTTTGCCTTAGGACTTGATCCTGTAATTGGAATTCGGATACATGCAGAGCGGTTACGCGCTGAGTAGACAAGGTTTACAGGTGCTTCATATCCTGGAACCAAACGTCGGTAAGAGTTCACCGTTGGGTTTGTAAATGCAAGGAGTGAAGGTGCATGCTTGAGAAGGCCACCGATATACCAGCGAGCCATATCTGAAAGATCGCCGTATGTTCCTGCTTCGAAGAAGAGTGGCTTTCCATCTTTCCACAATGATTGGTGGACGTGCATACCTGAACCGTTATCTCCAAAGAGTGGCTTTGGCATAAAGGTTGCAGTCTTGCCGCCTTCCCAGGCAACGTTACGGATGATGTATTTAAACTTCATTAACTCATCACCTGCGGTGAGAATATCTGTGAAGCGATAGTTGATCTCCATCTGACCGGCTGTTCCTACTTCATGGTGTGAACGCTCGACGAGCAAGCCCGCGCGACCGAGTTCCATCACCATTTCATCGCGGAGATCTGCGAATTGATCTGTTGGTGAAACAGGGAAATATCCACCCTTGATGCGTGTGCGGTATCCGCGGTTTGGAGTTCCATCTGGATCTGCAACGATGCCGGTATTCCATGCACCTTCATATGAATCAATGTGATGGTACGCCTCGTTGATACCAGTCTTAAATCGGACCGCATCAAATACGTAGAACTCAGCCTCTGGAGCAAAGAATGCCTGATCGGCGATACCTGTTGACTTTAAGTAATCAACAGCCTTCTTCACAACTCCACGTGGGTCACGTGAATATGGGGTGTTATCTGTTGGGTTGTGCACTGAGAAAATAATGATCAGAGTTTTCTCAAGACGGAAAGGATCAAGATAAGCAGATTCTGTGACCGGCAGGAGCTTCATATCTGATTCGTGAATTGATTGGAATCCACGGATCGATGATCCATCAAACATCAGACCATCTGTGAAAACTGCTTCATCAAATGACTCAACAGGAACGTTGAAGTGGTGTTGGATACCTGGAAGATCAGTGAAGCGAACATCTACAAATTTAATGTCCTCTTTTTTGATATATGCAAAAATTTCTTGCGCATTCTTAAACATGAAGTACTCCGATTGTCTGTGATCGATGCGAGGAGCTCGACTCTGAGGCTCTCTGCGATGGCTTAACCCTAGAACCAGTAGGTAAAAATGGCATCATCGCCGTGTTACAGCCTTGTTACATCCTGGCCCTGCCAGGGCGAAAGAAGTCGCCCTCCGATAGGCTCAACCCATGGACCCTTTGGCGATTGATCCGCGCTATCCGCGGGTCTCGCAAGGACGACGCATGCTTGGCCTAGCCGTAGATTGGGCCTTCTGTAACCTGATTACCCACGCCTTTATAACCCCGTTCGAATCTAGAAATTATTCGTTCACGGTCTACTTTCTCTTTATTGGCCAGTACCTGCTCTTCTCTATCTTGGGAGGAGCGACTCCTGGTCACAAAATTGTGGGACTTAAAATCGTTCGATTTCTTGATGGACAAGCGCCAACTCCTAAGCAAGGGCTTATACGCACCGCTCTTTTAGCGATCGTAGTAACTGCCGTGACTTTTGATCAGAACGGGCGTGGAATAAACGAGCGTCTGAGTGGAACTGTTTTAGTCTTTACGAGAAAAACTAACGCTTAGGCACTCGCACATTCTTTGGCATTGGTCCCTTTGGAATTGGTAGAGACATTCCACCTACCGCTTTGAGGCGAGCACGTACTTCACGCATCTGATGCGCCGAAAGACTCTTCTTATACTTTGAAACCTGCTTCTGCAATTTTCTTAATGGAACTTGACCTTCGCCATCGCCTATCCAGATCTCATAAATTGGTACACCGGGTGCGAATCTCTCGGCATCTTTGCGTGCCGATTGAATCAATTGACGTGTGGCAACTGATCCTTCTGCAGTAAGAACTATTCCTGCGCGACCAACGCTGCGATGAACCATATCTTGGTTCTTATTGACAGCAACTGCCGGGGTTGTGGTCCACCCTTTACGAATAGCCATGAGAACACTTGCTGCAGCACCTAACTGTCCTTCAACGCTTGCAAAGCTTGCAGCGAGTGCAAAGCGCGAGAAGATAAAGAGTGTGGCGAGAAGCGCTAGTGGCAGAGCGATAAAGCCGAAGTAGACAGGATGACCTACGAGGAATCCGATTCCAACCCCTGTTGCAAGAACGACAAAGAAAATGGCGATCAGTAAAGAGCCGATCCAAGGCTTCACACTCTTTGTTACGGCGTAGGCATCTCTTATCGCCTTGAACCGAGGTTCTCTGATCTTTCGCTCTTTTTTCTTTCGCTTAAACATGGTGGTTAGTTTAGGGGAGCAGGGGCGCTTCCACCAAGACGGATCGGCGCCCAGCGCGCTCCGACATGGCTATCGGGATATCGGTCTTGAAGATCAAAGAGAAGTTCTTCCATTGCCGCGCGAAGTTCCTTCTCACCCTCTTCGACACTTGAATCCCTTGAGAAATAGAGGGGCTTACCAAAGGCAACATAGATTGGAACTTTCTTTCGAGAGAGATCGCGCTTGACCTTCTTGGTCCAAATTCGCTGCGAACCCCACACTGCAGTCGGAATAATTGGAACATCCGCACCAATAGCAAGGCGTACCGCACCCGATTTAAATTCTTTTAATTCAAAACTGACTGAAATTGTTCCTTCAGGAAATATTCCAACGATTTCACCCGATTTCAGCGCTCGTAGCGCTGCGACAAAAGAAGCCGAACCGCTTGAGCGATCTACGCTGATGTGATGCATTCCGCGGAGCAAAGGACCAACAATTTTATTGTCGAAAAGTTCTCGCTTAGCCATAAATCGAACATATCTCTTTACAGGAAGTGCGCAGGTTCCGATCAATGCAAAGTCGAGATAACCAATGTGGTTCATCGCCAGGATTGCTCCACCTTCACGAGGAATGTTCTCCACTCCTTGAGAGTTAAAACGTAGACCCAGGTATTTCCAAAAAGTCTTGAGAGCACCAATTACTGGGGGATAGACAAGATCTGCCATCTACTTCACTTTACTATGCGCGCGTGATTCCATTGCCTGGCGATAAAGGCGACCTGCACGGTAGCTACTGCGGACCAGAGGCCCACTCATGACACCAGGGAAACCAATCTCAGTTGCTTCCTGCGCGAGTTCAACAAACTCTTCCGGCTTAACCCAGCGTTCTACCGGATGGTGTTTCATTGTTGGTCGTAGATACTGCGTAATTGTAATGAGATCACATCCTGCACCACGCAGGTCAACGAGGGCTTGTGAAATTTCTTCTCGTGTCTCGCCTAGACCCAGAATCAAATTAGATTTTGTAATCAAGCCATAATCACGCGCCTGAGTGATGACATTAAGTGAGCGTTCGTAGGTAAAGGCAGGTCTGATTGTTTTGAAAATTCGCGGAACAGTCTCGAGGTTATGAGCAAATACTTCAGGGGCTGCATCAAAGACTTGATTGAGTAAATCTGGATTTCCACTGAAATCAGGAGCCAACATTTCAACGCCACACCCTGGATTCAATTCGTGAACCTTACGAATTGTCTCGGCGTAAAGCCAGACACCTTCATCTTCAAGGTCATCGCGCGTAACACCAGTGATGGTGGCGTACTTAAGTCCCATCGACTTTACAGATTCGGCAACTTTGCGAGGTTCTTCGCGATCAATCGGTAGCGGTTTACCAGTGTCAATATTGCAAAAATCGCATCGGCGAGTGCAGCGATCACCACCGATGAGAAATGTTGCTTCTTTATCTTCCCAACATTCAAAAATGTTTGGACATGCAGCTTCTTGGCAGACGGTGTGAAGGCCCTCAGATTTAACGAGTGTGAGTAGACGGGTGTATTCAGGGCCCATGTTGGCGCGAGTTTTGATCCATTCGGGTTTGCGCTCGATTGGAGTCTGAGAATTGCGTGCTTCGATACGCAGCATTTTGCGATCATCAGGATGTGTTGTCATCGACTCACCTTCGCTAGCGACTCGTACATATGTTTCTCAACAATAGGAAGCACTTCGTCAGTGCTGATACTACGGCCGAGTTCCTTTGAAAGAGATGTGACGCTGGCATCATCGATCCCGCAGGGAATAATCGAGTCGTATGCGCTCAAATCTGGGTCAATATTGAGGGCAAAACCATGCATGCTGACCCCTGATGCAACTCGAATGCCAATAGCGGCGATCTTGCGTTGGCTGGCGCCCTCTACGACCCACACTCCGGATCTTCCATCTACGCGTTGAGTAGTGAGGCCGAGCTCGCCACAAATTGCGATAAGCGCTCCTTCGATTTCACGAACAAAGCCTACGAGTTCGGTTGGTTTTGCTAGTCGGACGATTGGATAACCAACCAACTGTCCTGGTCCGTGCCATGTGATTTTTCCGCCGCGATCAACATCGATGACGAGTGATCCATCGCTAGGACGTTCATGCATCTGGGTTCTTTTGCCAGCTGTAAATACAGAGGGGTGCTCAAGTAAGAGCAATGTGTTTTCACGAACACCATCTGCGATTTCTCGATGCAGTGATCTCTGCAGATCGAGTGCATCAAGGTATTGCATAAGCCCCGCACGCTTGAGAGCTATTGGCGAGTGTGAGATCGCTGAGTCGGCAACTGGCACAGTCCCAGCCTAAAGGTAGGATGGCCTTCTTGCTAATCCGCAGAGCGCGTAACCACGAAGGGCCCCTATAACCGTGTCAACAAAGAAGAATCGTAAGCCGTTTGCAATCGCCATGCTGGTCGTCATCGCCTGGTTCTTGGTAACTGGAATATTCGGACCGCTTTTTGGAAAGTTGACGTCAGTCCAAGAGAATAACAATTCATCATTTCTTCCTAAAGGGGCTGAGGCGACACAAGCCTCAGAAGTTATCGCTACATTTTCAGATAAAGATTCCTTCACCTTTCCAACACTTATCCTCTTTGAAGGAAAGGGTGATGCTGCGACATTTGCGGCGATTAATTCTCACCTTGCAACCGTAGGGGATATCACACTCGGCGGAACCTCGGCGAAGATTTCTGATTACATCGCACCCGGTCAGCAGATCACTGCATTTCCATCAGAAGATGGCGCTGCGATACTTGCCAATATTCCACTTGATGGCACAGCCCTCGGCAAAGTTCTTCCGAATGACGAACCAGTACTTCCGGCCATCGTAGAAGCGCTACGAGAAGACATCGCACCGATTGCAGAAGCTAATGGCGTCGATGCTTATGTGACCGGCCCTGGCGGGCTCTTTGGCGATCTCTTCGCTGCCTTTGGAACAATCGACTCTACGCTCTTGCTGACAACTCTTGGAGTGGTCGCGGTGATTTTGATCGTTGTCTATCGCTCACCTATCTTGTGGATTATTCCGCTTCTATCCGCGCTCTTCGCCCTGACTCTTGCCGGTGGAATTGTTTATCTCCTTGCAAAAAATGACATTATCGACGTCGATGGTCAGTCGCAGGGAATTCTCTCGATCCTAGTCATCGGTGCCGCTACGGACTACGCACTTCTTTTGATAGCGCGATACCGAGAAGAGTTGCATCATTATGAAAACAGATTTGATGCAATGCGCGCGGCGTATAAAGGCGTCTGGGAACCAATTCTTGCATCAGGGTCAACTGTTGCTATCTCGCTATTAATTCTTCTCTTTAGCCAACTCTCGAACACAGCCGGTCTAGGACCAGTGGGTGCTATCGGAATCGTCTCTGCGATGTTTACAATCTTGACACTTCTTCCAGCGTTTCTTCTTATCTTTGGTCGCTGGATCTTCTGGCCACGTAAACCACTTCATGATGGTGATGATCACAATATGAGTGGCTTATGGTCAAAGGTAGGACGCTCGGTAGAAAGTAATCCTCGCAAGGCGTGGGTTGTCACTGGTTCAATACTTCTTCTCTTTGCCTTCGCATCTACAACGTTGAAGACAGATGGACTCGGAACTATTGATACATTTACTGGAAATCCTGAGTCTGTTGTCGGTCAGAAGAAGTTAGAAACACATTTCCCTGGAGGTCAGGGGGATCCCACCCAAGTAGTTTTCTCAGCCGCAAAAATTGATCAAATGGCAGTAGCTCTTAAGGATGCTCCAGGTGTGACTGATGTCAGCCCGCAGTTGGCGGGGCTACCAATTCCAGGCCAGCCACTTCCGGATGTCGCCGAAGTTAATGGCAAGGTAATTCTCAATCTCACATTGAATCGCGCACCCGATAGCGTTGAAGCGGGAAATGATGTTCCAGAAATCAGACGAATAGCTAAGTCAGTAGATCCTTCTGCATTAGTAGGTGGAACTAGCGCAGTCTATTTCGATGTGAGAACTGCTAACGCCGAAGATAATCGCACAATTATTCCGATCGTCCTCTTGGTCATCACGCTGATCCTTGGACTCTTGCTCCGAAGCATATTGAGCGCTGTTCTTTTGTTGGGCACGGTAGTGCTCTCATACTTTGCAACTTTGGGCGTTTGCGCTCTTGTTTTCAATCATATTTTCGGATTCCCAGGTGGCGATAATTCCTTCCCATTGTTTGCCTTCATCTTCCTAGTCGCGCTCGGAATCGATTACAACATCTTCCTCATGACTCGTGTTCGCGAAGAGTCACTGAAGATCGGCACCCGTGCCGGTGTTATCAAGGGACTCACGGTGACAGGAGCAGTTATTACATCTGCTGGAATTGTTTTAGCGGCAACCTTTGCTGTGCTTGGTTTACTGCCTCTAGTGCCGCTAGCTCAACTCGGATTTGCCGTTGCCTTTGGCGTTCTCCTTGACACAATAATTGTCCGCTCAATTTTGGTGCCTGCTCTGGTTCACGAGATCGGCCCTAAAGTCTGGTGGCCATCAAAACTTGCCAAGGAGTCGGTGAATTAATTTATGCGTGCTGGAATCGCAGGATATGGCTTAGCAGGTCGCGTTTTCCATGCACCATTGCTTAAAGGTTGCGGGTATGAAGTTGCTTCGATTTTAACTTCAAACCCAGAACGAATCGCGCAAGCAAAGAGCGATTTTCCACAAGCACAGGTCTTCACTGACCTTGATAGCTTTTTAGACTCCGATCTTGACCTTGCAGTAATTGCTTCGAGCAACATCGCTCATCTTCCCCAAACTCGTGCAGCACTGGAACGCCAAATCCCTACAGTTGTTGATAAACCAATGGGACGCACGGTGGCTGAAGTCAAAGAGATGATTGAACTATCTGAAAAGAAGAAGACTCTTCTGACAACATTTTTTAATCGCCGTTGGGATAGCGATAGCCTGACGATCAAGAAGTTCTTAGCCACGGGTGAAATCGGCAGACCATTTCGCTTCGACGGCCGCTTTGAGCGCTTTCGCCCCGAAAGAAATCTCGCATCCTGGCGCGAAAATCTCTCACCAGAAGAGGGTGGTGGCTTACTTCTGGATTTGCAATCCCACTTAATCTCTACAGCGCTCGATTATTTCGGACCAGCACAGCTTGTCAGCGCCAGCGTTCGCTCTATTCGCGGGGGAGCAGATGACGATGTCACTGTGGTTTTGAGACATGAATCAGGTGTGGACTCATATCTGGCAGCGTCAGCGGTAAGTGGTGCACCAGGACCGCGCGTGAGATTACTTGGCAGCAAAGGAGCGCTAGTCATCAACGAACTAGATCCGCAAGAAGATGCACTTCGCGCGGGTGAAATTCCTATTGGCGGTGCGTGGTCAACGCCGATGACAAACACTGCTGAGATACATAAGGGCGGAGAAGTTCTACCCGTTGATAGCGTCAGCGGAAATTACGCAGCTTTTTATACATTGGTTAAGGCAGCGATAGAAACCGGCGCGCCAGCACCTGTCTCCCTTGCCGACGCATTGCGCGTTGCTGAAATTATCGAAGAGGCGCGAGCAATAAGTGTCCGATAGTTCACAACCTGTCATCGTTGTAGGGGCAGGACTTGCTGGCTTGTCAGCGGCAAAAACTTTAATAGATGCAGGTGTTGCGGTACGTGTTTTGGAGGCCTCAACAACTCTTGGCGGCCGAGTTCAGACCGATGAAATCAATGGGTATCGCTTTGACCGCGGCTTCCAATTGATTAATGCGAAATACCCTGAAGTTGAATCACTTAACATTATTAACGAGTTAGATTTTTGTTACGCATCGCGCGCAGTTGATATCGCCCTAGAAGGTTCAGTTGTACGACTTGGAGATCCGCGAAGATATCTCACTTCTGCATTTCGAAGCCAATCAGGGAGCATGAGAGAGAAATTCTCATTCCTTAAGTATCTCGTGTCACACTCGGCACATGGATCAAATGTTGAGAGTGAGTTACTGGCTGCAGGCTGTAACAAATTGTATGCACGAGTGCTCAGGCCCTTTTTGACAGGTGTTTTCTTAGCTCATCCTTCACGTGTAGACGCTGTAAGTGGCAGAGAGATAATCAAGAGTTTTATCAGTGGAGCACCAGGATTGCCGGCAATGGGTGCAGGTGAGCTGTCACGGGTGCTCGCTAGCAAAATTGGTGCCGTAGAAACCGGAGTACAAGTCAACGCAATTTCAGGTCTTACATTGAGTACCTCTCACGGTGAGATTTCAGCACGCGCAATAATTGTTGCTACCGATCAAACAACTGCTGCGCAATTGCTTGAAATTGAAGATGTGGGAGAGAGCGTCAGTTGCACGACATGGTTTCACTCCACACCGGATCTCTTTGAGTGTGATTCAACGTTACGTGTAGACGGTTTGGCCCGAGGACCAATAGTGAACTCAATAGCGATTTCTAAGCTTCTACCATTGAGCGCTCCTGCCGATAGAACTCTTTTTTCTAGCACTTCACTCGGGCATGCATCCGAATCTGAAATTAGGCGCCATCTTTCTTTGATGTGGGGAGTTGATACCGCAAGTTGGGAACTTGTTGCGAAATACGATATTAAAAACGCGCTTCCACTCTTTCCGCCTGGCCAGGCACGAGCACAATCGCTATCTGTAAAACCTGGTGTGTGGCGTGCAGGGGATTACCTAAGTTCTGCATCTCAAAACGGAGCGTTGGTATCTGGGCGACTTGCAGCCCTTGAGTTAACTAATTTTCTACGAGAGCAACGAGAGCCGACGTTACGTGGGGATAATCCCAAGTGAAACCCTCATCAATAAGTTTCTGCGGAATAACTTTCTTCGATCCTAGAACTTCAGATGAGAAGCCACCGAGTGCAATCTTAAGCGCGATAGCTGGCGCAGGAAAGAGTGCTGGTCGATGCATGGCTCGTGCAAGAGCTGAAGTAAATTCCTGATTGGTTACAGGGTTAGGTGAAACCACATTTATAGGACCGGAAATTGGTTTTTCGAGAGCAAATGAAATTGCACGAATAACATCGTGGAGTGTGATCCAAGACCACCACTGTTTTCCTGATCCAAGTTTTCCACCAAGACCAAATTTAAAGAGAGGCAACATTTTTCCAAGTGCGCCACCTGTTGGATCAAGAACTAACCCAGTACGTAGCTTTACGGTTCGGACTCCAACTGCTAGATCAGCAGCGCCTTCCCATTCACGACAGACGGCTGCCAGAAAATCATCACCGACGCGATCACTCTCGACAACTGCGCGGTTTCCAGATTCTCCGTACCATCCGATTGCACTCGCACTGATAAATACCTGAGGCTTTATTTCAGCGACTGCTTTTGCAATCGCCTCTGTACCAAGTAATCGTGAATTAAGAATCTGCGCCTTGTATTTCTTGCTCCAACGCTTATCGCCAACGCCAACGCCTGCTAAATGGATAACGGCATCGACTCCAGCAAGTGCATCGGTGTCGACATATCCCGTTGTTGGATCCCACTGAATTTCATCAGGGGAGACAGGTAAACGTCTAACCAAACGCTGAACGGTATGACCCTCGCTCTTGAGATGGCCGACGAGTGCGCTACCAATGAGACCGGATGCGCCAGTAACGGCGATACGCTGAGGAAGTGCTGACATTAGAGTCCTAGATCAGATTCGAATGAACCACCTTCAAGGCGTTCTTTCAGGGTGACTAAGAAACGTGCAGCATCTGCACCATCGACGACGCGGTGATCGTAGGAGAGACCGAGATAGACCATTGAACGAATAGCAATTGTCTCTCCACCGTCTTCACCTCGAACGACCATTGGACGTTTTACAACTGCGCCAAGTCCCAAGATCGCTACCTGTGGTTGGTTAATGATTGGTGTATCAAAGAGCGCTCCGCGAGAACCAGTATTGGTCAGAGTGAATGTTCCGCCACTGAGCTCATCAGGGTTGACCTTGTTATCGCGTGTGCGCGCTGCAAGATCTGCAATCTTTCGAGCAACGCCGCCCATGTTGAGGTCACCTGCATTAGCAATAACAGGTACGAGTAGTCCGCGCTCGGTATCAACTGCAACACCAAGATGTTCAGCACCATGATAAATAATTTGATCGCCCTCAACGGATGAGTTAAGTACTGGATGTTGCTTGAGTGCTTCACAGACTGCAACTGCAAAGAAGGGAAGGAAAGAGAGCTTTACGCCTTCGCGAGCTTCGAAAGAAGCCTTAGCACGATCACGCAGACGCGCAATCTTTGTGACATCTACTTCGATGACAGTTGTTAACTGTGCAGAGACTGCCAAAGACTCGACCATACGAGCAGCAATTACCTTGCGTAGTCGCGACATTGTTACCGTTGTGCCACGCAGAGGTGACGCACTCACCGCAGCAGCTGTTCGTGCAGGAGCTGGCGACGATGTGGTTTGCGGTGCTGAAGCAACAGGTTTTGCAGCCGCTTCGATATCTTCGCGACGAATTCGCCCGCCGATTCCGGTTCCGCGAATGCCAGCAAGATTGACACCAAGTTCGGATGCAAGCTTTCTCACAATAGGAGTCACATAAGAGTCAGTTGGCTGAGCAACTGGAGCAGCAGGAGCTGGTGGAGGAGTAACCGCCACTGGCGCTGCAACAACTGGCGCTGCAACTGGTGGAGGAGTCACTGCCACTGGCGCTGCAACTGGTGGCGCCGCAACTGGTGGCGTTGGAGGAGTCGCAGCGACGGGAGCAGATGTTGCACCCGAACCGCCAATGACTGCAAGACGCGCACCAACTGGAACTGTTGAATCAACAGGTACATCGATAGAGATAAGTATTCCTGCCACTGGTGATGGAATTTCGGTATCGACTTTATCGGTAGATACTTCAAGGAGCGCTTCGTCAACAGCGACGCTATCGCCGACATTCTTTAGCCAACGAGTAACGGTTCCTTCGCTCACGCTTTCACCAAGTGCTGGCATTGAAATAATGGTTCCACCTGTAGCAGGTGCGGCTGCAGGTGCAACAGGAGCTGCTGCAGGTGCATCAGGAGCTGCTGCAACTGGTGCGGCAACGGGAGCTGCAACTGGTGCGGCAACTGGTGCGGCAACTGGTGCGGCAACTGGTGCGGCAACTGGTGCGGCAACTGGAGATGAGACAGATGCTGCTGCGCCATCTTCGATGATTGCTAAATCAGCACCGACTGGAACAGTGGCATCAATTGCAACAAGAATCTTTGAGAGTGTTCCTGAGACAGGTGATGGAATTTCTGTATCAACTTTGTCAGTTGAAACTTCTAGGAGTGGCTCATCAACATTGATGTGATCGCCCTCTGCCTTAAGCCAGCGAGTAACAGTTCCTTCAGTGACGCTTTCGCCTAGTGCAGGCATCTTTACTGAAAATGTCATGGTCTCTTCCCCTTACCCGTGTGCGTGAAGCGGTTTGCCGGCTAGTGCCATGTGCGCTTCGCCCATAGCCTCAGACATTGTTGGATGTGCATGAATCAATGGAGCAACATCATCTGCAGTTGCTTCCCAGTTAAAGATTAGTTGCGCCTCTGCGAGCAATTCGCCCACTCGTGAACCAACCATGTGAATACCGAGAACTGGTCCATTTTTTTGGCCAACGAGTTTTATTGACCCTGATGTACCAAGAATTTGAGCCTTACCGTTTCCAGCAAGATCGTAATTAAGTTCGACCACATCATGACCGCGCTCTTTTGCTTGCGCAGTTGTAAGTCCAACGGAGGCAACCTCAGGCTCTGAATATGTGACGCGTGGAACGCCGTCATAATTAATTGGGCGAGGGTTTAGCCCTGCAATCTCTTCTGCAACAAGGATGCCCTCTTGGAAGCCAACGTGAGCAAGTTGCAGAGTGGGAATCAAATCGCCAACAGCCCAGATGCCAGGCACGTTGGTGCGGCACTTGTTATCAACAAGTACGTATCCACGATCCATCGTGATTCCCTGCTCTTCATAACCAAGGTTTGCAGATACTGGTCCGCGACCAACAGAGACCAATAAGAGTTCGGCGCTGAATGTGCGACCATCTTCAAGTTCGACGGTGACTCCATCTGCGGTCACAGTATGCGACTTGAAGCGAGTACCAAGTTCAAATTTAATTCCACGCTTGCGATAAGCGCGCTCGAGGAGTTTTGAGGATGACTCATCTTCAAGAGCGATCAGGTGAGGCAAGCCTTCAATAATGGTTACATCAGAGCCGAATGATTTCCAGACTGAAGCAAATTCGCATCCAATGACGCCGCCACCTAGAACAATGACGCTCTTTGGAATGTAATCAAGTTTTGTTCCATGATCTGATGTGATGACGCGCTTTCCATCAATTTCAAGTCCAGGAAGAGTTCTGGCATATGAGCCGGTAGCCAAAATAACATTTTTACCGGTGTAGCGAACCCCGTTTACTTCGACGGCATTCTTTGCAACAAGCTTTCCGTAACCTTCGACATAAGTGATCCCACGAGACTTAACCAGTCCTTGCAAGCCTTTATGAAGTTTGGCGATAACGCCATCTTTATATGAATTCACGCCAGTCATCTCGATTGAATTCAGTGTTGTGTTAATTCCAAATGTTGAGGATTCACGAGCAGTATCTGCAACTTCACCAGCGTGAAGGAGAGCCTTGGTTGGGATACAACCGCGATGAAGGCAGGTGCCACCAAGTTTGTCGGCCTCAATAAGCACGACCGAGAGTCCGAGTTGAGAACTTCGCAGTGCGGCCGCATAGCCGCCACTTCCACCGCCGAGGATTACGAGATCGACATCAGACACAGAAGTTGCACTCCTTTACTCATCCGACCTCACGGTTTATCAAGAGGTCTACCAAGAGGTTTACGCCCTTATCTTGCCAGCCTCGAGGGCCAATGACTAACTGGGCGCTAGGTGCGATCTCATCATGCGAGAGATCACACAGTCAGATCCCTAAATCTGAGACTTAGCCACCGCAATCAGCGAACGAACGCCGATTCCTGTACCACCAACAGGGGTGTATCCATGTGGGCTGCGATCGTTGTAGGCAGGACCTGCAATATCAAGATGGAGCCATGGAAGATCGTCAGAGACAAATTCTTTAAGGAATATTCCGGCGACCAACATGCCACCCATTCGATCACCGATATTTGCAAGATCTGCAACGGGGGAGTCTAGGGATGCGCGAAGTTCAGTGGGAAGAGGCATCGGCCAAAACTGTTCCCCTGTTTTTTCTGTGAGAGATAAAAATGCGTTCGATAGCGCTTCGTTATTTGTCATGACAGCACTCGTGCGCGTACCTAATGCAACAACTTGAGCTCCCGTCAGTGTTGCGATGTCAAAAATAGCATCTAACTTCTTCTCTTCTTGAGCTCGTTGTAAAGCATCGGCGAGGACGAGGCGTCCTTCGGCATCTGGGTTGAGAACTTCAACAGTTTTACCACCATAGATTGTGATGATGTCACTTGGTCGCGTGGCGTTATCACTGACCATATTCTCTGCAAGCGGAGCCCATGTATCAATCGTGACGGGCAATTTCAGAGCAGCGATTGCAAGTACCGCACCACAGACAGCGGCGGCACCGCTCATATCTGATTTCATCGCCTCCATACCAAGTGCTGGCTTGAGAGCAAGTCCACCGCTATCGAAGGTAATGCCCTTGCCGACGAAGGCGTAATGTTTTGCTGATTTAACTTTTCCTGTGGGTGTGTAAGTTATTCGAACTAAACGTGGTGGGTTAGCAGAACCTTGTCCGACAGCGGTAATTCCACCGTAGCCCTTGCTCTTGAGAGCAGCCTCGGTCATCACTGTAATTGTCAGACCGGCACGCGCGCCACCAGCAGCTTTTACCTCATCAACCATTCGCGCTGCAAAGCTCGCAGGGTTGAGATGACTTGGGGGAGTGTTAATTAAATCGCGAGTGAGGTGGGTGTATTTGGTAATCACCGTTGCTTCTTCGACAACATCTTTGTATTCAGCCTTCGCCGCATGAGGTGTAAAAATCTTTGCAGCCGCGAGTGGAGAGACACTTGTTGCTGATTCGTCGCTACGAAATTCATTAAAGAGATATGCCCCTAGCCCGGCACCCTGCGCTGTCGCGGCAACGTCATCTACGTTGCGAACAGGGAGTGCGAAAGTTGCAGACTTCTGATTGGTAAGTACTCGAGCGGCTGCTCCAGCAGCACGGCGCAAAGTTTCGTGGCCGTAACTAGCGGATGCTTTTCCTAGCCCGGTGAAGACTAAAAGTCGTACGGAATTTCCTGGAATCTTGATGACTTCATCTGCTTTTCCAGTCGCACCCAAATCAACAAGGATCTCTTCGAGGCTCTTGGTATCAAGTGCGAGATCTCCGGATTCGATGACGAGCGAGGCCTTGGCACCTTTGCGGGCAGGTGCACCTTGGGCTAGACCGACTACGAGAATTTCATCTTTGAGTGTTGAGGTCAGTGATAGTGCGGTCATAGTAGAAGTCACAGATGCCTTTCAGAGTGAATCAGTTTTAGGGTAAATGAGTTTCAAGCAAGGATTTCGTTCGCCCTAAGTGTAGGTTGATGGGATGAAAAATTCACCTTTGCATAGTCGCCATATCGCCCTTGAGGCGAAAATGGCCGACTTCGGAGGGTGGCTGATGCCGATTGAATACCCGGCCACAGGCGTACTGAGTGAGCATGCCGCTGTGCGAGAACGAGTAGGCATCTTTGATGTGTCACACCTGGGTAAAGCAAGCGTTACGGGGGAGGGTGCTCTTGAATTTCTCAACAGTATTTTCACCAACGATTTGAATCGAATTTCTGATGGTCAAGCCCAATACACACTTCTCTGTAATTCTCAGGGCGGCGTGATCGATGATCTCATCGTCTACCGAAATAGTGCGACTGATTTCTTCCTTGTTCCAAATGCATCAAACACAACAGATGTCGTCAAGGATCTGCAAGCACAGGCACCGAGGACAATCACGATTGAGAATCTTCATGAGGCTTACGGTGTAATTGCACTGCAAGGTCCTTTGGCCACAGCAGTACTGAAGAGCCTTGGAGTGTCAGGTGACCTTGAGTACATGGCGTTCTCTCATGTAACAATCGGAACAGCATCAGCGCTGCTCTGTCGTACTGGGTACACAGGTGAGCACGGTTTTGAAATCATTCCGGCAAGAGAAGATGTTGAGTCGGTCTGGGATGCACTCGCCGCTGAAGTTCTTCGTCAGCAAGGAGCGGTCTGTGGACTTGGTGCGCGCGATACATTGCGAACAGAGATGGGTTATCCATTACATGGGCACGAACTTTCACTTTCGATTTCACCAGTCCAAGCAAGTGCAACATGGGCTATCGGTTGGAAGAAAGGTGCATTTCAAGGAAGTGATGTGTTGACTGCCGAGAAGAGCGCTGGGCCCGCCCGACGTATGCGAGGGTTGCGCTCGAATGACCGTGGCATACCGCGCGCGGAGATGTCGGTGACTAATCCTGCTGGAGCAGTGGTTGGTGTTGTTACAAGTGGAACTTTCTCTCCCACATTGCGTGTAGGAATTGCACTGGCCTTAGTCGACACTTCTTTATCTATCGGAGATGAAGTGTCAATCGATATTCGTGGGCGGACTAGCGTTGCGACAATAGTTGAATTGCCCTTTGTTCCATCAAGAGTACGAGATTGAGAGAACTCGACTAAGAGCGCTAGGCCTTCACGTTGGATTTGAACTCAATCGGTGAGACAAAAGCTGCTTTGAAATAGCATCGTCGTAACGCTTGCAAGAATGGTGTGGCTGTAAAGGCGATCAAGATTGAGGTGAGAATCGCGCGAGGGATATCCCATGCCATAGATGAGGCAAAGTGAAAGGTAATAAAGCGAGAAATATTTTCACTCAGTGGCCCACCGGGAATATACGAGAGTTCAGTACTTCTCCCTAGGACCCAGGGCCAAAACTGTAGATCCATCAGTATGCCAAAAGTGAATGCGGCGAAGACACCCATGCCAATGAGCATGACTTTTTCCGAAACTCCTCTGATCTTTCGCCCACCAATACTGTGTGGAAGTAAACCCGCAAGTAAACCAATCCACCCGGCTGCAAAAATTTGATAGGGCAACCATGGTCCCACTCCACCAGTAAGAAGTGCTGACGATGTCATCGAAGTGATTCCCAGTAAGAATCCCCACGATGGACCGAATACTCGCGCCGCAACAATGAGTGCAAACCAGATTGGTTCAAGGCCAGCTGCGCCTGCGCCGAGCGGTCTCAGCAAGGTGATGAAGGCGCTCATTACTCCAAGCAGTGCAATTGATTTTGCATCGATCGAACCAATTCCAATCTCTGAGATAAGTAAGAGCGCCGATGCAGCAATGGCAACAGCAAAGATCCAGTGGAGATTTCCGCTGTAGAAAAATGGCCAGATAAAACCCAGAAGTGCAATCAACGAAGTTGCGGATAACACTAATTTAGATTGGAGAGAGAGACGATAAATATCTGGAGTTCTCTTCATTGTCGGGCTTCACCTTCAGGGGCTGCCGCAATTCCATTGAGCGCCTGGCTCACAGTGAGCCACGGTGCAGGTGACATGACCTTCGCAACTTGTGGCGCAAATGCGGGGGAAGAGAGCAGCACTTCGATAGTTGGGCCATCTGCGACAACATCGCCATCAGCGATAAAGACAACTCGGTCGGCAGCCTCAGCAACTAACTCAACATCATGAGTAGCAATCAGAACGCACTTGCCTAGATTGCGCGCATACGAGATCAAGGTATCTACAAGAATCGACTTGGCCTGATAATCAAGGCCTCTCGTTGGTTCATCCATAATCAAAACATCGGGCGCGCTACAGAGAATAATCGCCAAGACAAGTGAAAGGCGCTGACCTTCTGAGAGATCACGTGGGTGAGAGGAGGGACTAATCGTCGGAGTAAGCCGCGCCAGAAAATCAATGGTGGATCCCTGCGCAAGACCGTTATCGCGATCACTTGCACTGCACTCTTTTTCGACGCTGCTATGTATCAGTAAATCACTAGGCTCTTGAGGGATATACCCAATCCGAGAAAGGCGAGCACGACCTTGTAATTTCATCGGATCATCGCCAAGTACGGATACTGAACCAGAAGTTGAAGAGTGGAATCCAACGATAGATTTAAAGAGCGTGCTCTTTCCCGCACCATTTCGCCCCATGACCGCAGTAATCTGACCAGCGTTGAAATTGAGAGAAAGATTTCGTAATGCGATCTTGTCGCCATACGCGAAAGAAAGTTTTTTTACTTCAACAACGACTTCATGCGTTGCCGGAGCATCTATGGAAAGAAGTGGAGAAAAGTCTCGTAGATGCGTGGTCATACGACGCACTTCTCGCACACTTGTACCGACAGAGTCGAGGTTGAGAGCTCTCGCTAAGTGAACAATGGGCGGGGCGATGGGTGAGTCTTTAAGTATCGCTTCAGGGAGATCAATGACTGCGCTTCCGTTTGCCGAGATGTGGATAATCCGATCAGCAAAACCAATAACTCTTTCAAGTCGGTGCTCAGAGACAACAACGGTCAGACCCAGATCGTGAACTAGGCGATGCAGAATTGAAAGCACTTCTTCGGCTGCAATTGGATCTAATGCGGAAGTTGGCTCGTCCAGAACGAGAACCTTTGGGTGCATTACGAGAGCGCTTCCAATTGCAACGCGTTGCTGTTCGCCGCCACTTAAGGTCGAGATAGTTCGGCTTCTTAAATGTGTGAGTGAGAGAAGATCTAGGATTTCTTCAACACGTTTACGCATTACCTCTGGCGCGAAATTCAGCGCCTCCATTCCAAAAACTAACTCTTCTTCAACCGTATCTGTGACAAAGCCGTGAGCAGGGTTCTGTCCGACGATACCGATCAAATGCGCCAGGCCGCCCGGTTTGGTAACTGCAGTCGATAAACCATCAACGGTGATATCACCTGCCAAAATTCCACCAGTGTGGTGTGGAACAAGTCCATTAATGAGTCGAAGAAGTGAAGACTTACCAGAGCCGGTCGCACCGATTACCAGGACCATTTCGCCTTCTTCGATGGTGAATGAAAGATCTTCAAAGACTGTCTGCACGGAGTTCGGATAAATGAGGGAGACGTTGCTAAACGTAATCATGTGAAGACCACCAATGAGGCTGGTATCAGCGCGAGAGCAGAAGAGATAAGTGTGAAGTCGCGGCGCGAGAATATTTCGCGTTTGTAGCGTGAACGTTTCCGTGAAAATCCATACCCTCTTGAATCCATTGCCGTTGCCAGATCAAGTGATCGAGCAAGCGATTCTTCTAAGAGAGCTAAGGCAACGCCTGACCAACCTCGTCGTGTAATTCCCCGCATCCGTTGTGCTGTTTTAATGCGGCTTGCACTAGCAATGAGTTGCGGTAAAACCGAAGTGGCGATGACCAGCGCGACGCCAAATTCATAGATAAAGACAGGCATCTGTCGCAGAAGTTTGTGCGGGGAAGTCAGCGAGGTCGCCGCAGCGAAAATGCAAATAAGCGTTGCGATCTGTAGCCCTTCTGAGACTGCAAAGACGAGTCGCTCTTGAGTTATTGCTCCACCGACTCGAATACCTGCCATCCAATCGGGAAGGTAGAGAATCGGTAATTCAAAGAGTGTGGTGCCTGGGATGGGTACACCAATGGCAACTCCAATAAAGGTCCGGATAGCAATAATGATGAGGGCGATTTTTAGCGCAAACCAGAGTCCACCAGACCACGGCGTTCGATCAAGTGAGTTCTTGTTAATCGAATAGACCAAGTAAGAAATTCCACCCACCACCAAGAGATTAAAGAAGGGACTCTGGGTCACGGCGACTGCAATTGAAAGTGCAATTGCCCCTGCCCACCAGGTGAGTGGATGGAATGTCTTAGTCATGAAGTTGGCTTGGCTATTTCTTTATAAGTTCTGACGGTGTTGGAATTTCCACACCGCACTCTTTTCGAGGATAACCAGCGAGACCACAAATGAGTCCTGATTTATCCGCACGTACACGAACAACTTTGCCGAGTACATCAATTCCTTGCGCCTTTTTATCGATCACAATGCAGCGCTTTACGGTTGTCAGCGCTCTCTCACCTTTAGGGGAGAGGTAAGTTGGACCAAAATCAATAACGATTCCGATTCTCTTCTTACCTGCCACTGCGCGCGTCTTACTGCATAGTGATTGAAAATCAGGAAGCACAGAGGGAGATGATGCATCTGGAATTGCTTCGCCAGAGAAGGTAAATGCCCAGCCTTCTACCGAACCATCTGCGATATCAACGGTTGGTCCAGTCATAGCAGCGGTCCACACAGTTGCTTTAGGTGCGGCTTGGAAATAACCCCAGTAGCGATAGCCTTTGTCGGCTGCATACGAAGGTGCGATAGGTGAGAGGAAGATCGCAATAATTGCGACGAAGGTGATATTTTTTTTCAACATTGCTGGAGCTCCTGGAAAATAAAGAGTCTCACAGGGGTAGCTCAAAGAAATGCGTTGATACGCCTGACT